>ERZ825525.988-NODE-988-length-29545-cov-4.124483_pt1 | contig 29545 bp, 22 predicted proteins | sample MGYA00519930_ERZ825525 | MGnify/ENA primary metagenome ERZ825525 (study PRJEB31778, sample SAMEA3449203) | human gut metagenome | biome: human gut; feature: human-associated habitat; material: faeces | place: United Kingdom | collected 2010/2012 ... | reverse complement strand
TTCACTTTTCAAGCTTCTTTTTACTGCCGCTCCCCGCGACAGCCTATTTAGTCTAGCATATCTTTCAGACGATGTCAAACATTTTTTTTAATTATTTATATTTTTTTATTGAGCGCCGAAAAACCTTTCGTTGAACAGGACGGACGGATGAGAGGGGCGCAGACTTTTTGCCTTTTCATGAAACATCAAAGCCTTTTTTTTGTCCCCCAGATAAAAATAACAGCACGACAACTCGACAAACGGTATAAACGTCCTGAATTCCGCCCTGTCGAACTCGCCTCTTGCGGACATATCGCCGCATTTCGTCGCCGCGTCGTACCAGAATGCCGCAGTCTCGAAGTCGCGCCGCGCCTTGAAAACGCCTGCAATCCGACACAGAATGTCCGCGCGGGGAGGTCCCTTTTCCAGACTCCTGCACAGCGAAAGAAACGCTTTCTGCTTTTCGTCCATCGCGTTGTAGCAGTCGTATAAAAACAGGCACGCTTCGTTGCGGTTGTTTTTCAAATCCATATCCAGCGCTCTTTCCAGCACCGCCGCTCCCTCCGCGTACATTTTGTTGTAACACAGCTCCCTGCCGTAATAAAAGGTGTTTCGCGCGTCAAGCTTAACGCCCTGCGAAATTTTTTTCTGAAAGATTCTGAGATTTCGGTCGCCTGCGCCTCTCTCTTTTTTGTGGTGGACGGTAAAATCCGAATAGATAATGTTACCGCGCGGGGAAATGCACTCGTGAATAAACCCCTCCCATTTGAAATTTGCCGTTCGTTTGAGAAGTCTTTCTCTGAAAAAGCTGAAAAGCGGCGTTCCGTTTTCGTCGAAAGAAGTGACGTATCTGCACATCACCACATCGGGATTTTTCTGCGCCAGCGTTTTTTTCAGCTCCTTTAAAAGCCCGATATTTTCGGAAGAAACAACGTCGTCGGCGTCCAGCCACATCAAATAATCCCCCGTCGCCTTGGAAAAAGAAAAATTTCTTGCGGCGGCAAAATCATCCGTCCACTCGAAGTCGAAAACCTTGTCGGTAAAATCCCTGCAAATTTCCTTTGTCCTGTCGGAAGAGCCGGTGTCCGCTATTATTATTTCGTCAACGCAGCGGGACACCGAATCCAGACAACGGGCGATTACGTCCTCTTCGTTTTTCACTATCATGCAAAGCGAAATTTTTACGTTCATATCCATATTTTATATTATGTACCTGCAAAAAAATTCGTCTTTGATTAGCAGTGAAAAGCTTCCCGACGTAATGACCGAAACTAAATTACCCCCTTGCTTACGTCAATCCAGCCCAAACTGCCCGAATATTTTTCCAGCTCGCAAGGGGTAAGTTCTATTGCGCTGTTGGAGCTGCCGCACGCGGGAAAAACCGTGCGAAATCGTCTTAACGAAACGTCGAGATACACCTCCACCCCCTCGTTCAAGGCGAAAGGACAAACTCCTCCGACGGCGTAACCGACAAGTCTTTCCGTCTCTTCGGGAGGCAGCATTTTGGCTTTAGTCCCGAAATATGCCTTGAATTTGGCATTGTCCGCTTTTACGTCCCCGGCAAAAACAACGACAATGACCTTTTCTCCCGCAAAAAAAGACAGCGTCTTTGCAATCCTTCCCCTTTCGCAATTCAACGCCGCCGCAGCCAACTCGACAGTCGCGCTTGACACGGGAAACTCCATAATCCTTTCCGAAAGACCGAAAGCCGCAAAATATTTCTTTACTTTTTCTACCGACATAACCTGCCCCTTGTCAAGCGGCCGTTTGAAGCGTCAAGTCGCAGACAAACGGCAGCCGCCGAATTTCTTAAATATTACAACGGTTTTGTGTCGGCAAGGGTTTTTTCCTGTGCTTTGAAAAGCAAAAATAATAAAACTGTCCGACTTTTGCCTTTTGGTTGACGGTTTTGCACAAAAACAAAATATAGTTTAGAGTTTTGTTAAAATATAAACGGCAAACAATGCATTCTACATATATTTTGATTATACGTCCCTCCACCTTACGCGTCTGCGGACTTTTCGTCTGCCCGTTTCATCGATTTAGGAAAAACAATGAAAAATTTTTTCGACAAGTTAGAATTGCTGATTGACGACTTGTTTTACGAAACAAAAGAAACCGTCAAAAACAAAGAATTTTACTTCTTGCGCGAAAACTCAAAAAATTCAGGAAAACAGGAGCCTCGCTCGAAACCATGCTTGACGTCGCTCATTGTCTTGACCGCTCGGCAAGCTTCGTTCTCGGACTTGACGATTTTCCGGACAGCTATGAACAAGACCTGAACTGCAAAAATATAGCGCCAAACCTCCGTCGATTCGTATCAAAAAACGCGCCTAAAATGTTTTACCTCAAAAAGCACGGTTTTCTTCAAACATTTCCTTCTTTCAAAAATTGGCTCAACGGCAAAACCATACCGAACTCCTTGAATTTTGTCAGATTGTCAAAAGCGCTCGGGCTGAGCGCGGAAGACTTGCTTCGTCCCGTATTCAGTCAGCCACGGCCGACCGACACTGACAAAACCGAATAATTCTTTTCTTTAAAACAAAAGCGTAAGCACCTCTCTCCCTTGCCTTGCACACAAACTATTTCGCAGTTTCCGCCCGTATTTCTTGCTGCTCCGCCTCTACATGTCACCTCCGCCCGCACCACTTAACTTTTAAACAACTGTCTTTTAGATTATTAAGCAATCAATGAATTTATCATACAATACTAAAAAAACAAAACGCCACAAAGGGCGTTTTGTTTTGAAATAAAAAGTTTTTTCCTATTTCTAGGAGAATAAAAATTGTAATAAAAGTTTAAAGTAATTCTTTCGATTTGTCAATCATTTTAATGCCATATTAATATTTTTCTTTTTTTCATTTTTGAACATTTTAAGTAAAAAAGTCCTCTAATGAGGACTTTTTTACTTAATAAATAAAATTTGTTGATTAGAATCTGAATATAAAACATCTACTACCTTACCATCAAATTTAGAAAATATTTTATTGTATCCCATAATAGCGTTTCCAGGAGCACTAATCATTACTTTTTTTTGGTTTTTAAATTCAAAAAATACTTTTACTTGATAAGGCTTATATGAAATATCAATTTTATCCCAACGCTCTACCTTTGCAGAAACTAAAATTGCATCATTCAAATACAAATCTATTTTCTTTAAAATTCTATTATTTTTAACCAACAGATATAACGCAACTAAAAATAAAACAAAAGAAAATATCACTATTACCGAAATACAAAAAATCATATTTTCATCAATAATTTCCTCTGATATTATTATAAGTGCAGTTATAATCAAACAAACAACAAAAAGTGCCATACAAAAATAACATAAGAAATTAAAAAAATATTTTTTCCGACCGGTAAAAACTTTTCCGTAAGATAATACCGCTTCAATATTAATATTCTTCATTCTAAAATTTACTTAACTAACCATTTAAATATTCCAATAAGCCATGAAGAAATTTCGCCGCCAATGCCTTGATTCATAGCTTCTTCAAAATTTAATTTAGTACCAAAAAGCAAATTAGCATGATAATTCATAAACGTACCGCCAGCTATTCCGCCAATTACACTCCCTGCAATTTTTCCAGTAGACATCATAAGGTCAACTCCAAAAACCGAACCAAGTTTTACTCCTGATGAAATATGACGCATACTACTAAAAGCATATCCCAAATGTTGACCTATTGCTTGACCTATTGTTCCAATTGCCCACGATGCGGCTCCGGACGCAGCACCTATTACTGCACCTATAGCACCAGATTTAGCGACTTGCCATGGGTCTGCATCCTTAAATCCCCCTTGAGCAATCACACTGCTCCCCATGCTAGTTAACGCTCCTACACCAGCACCAACCAATACTGCACTTACTAATCCTCCAGTAACAACTGTACCAACAACTATTGCTGCCGTAGCTACAACAGCCACAAATGCGGTTAAAAGCCATCCCCAGAATTTACTTTTAGTACCTTCGGGGTCTATACCCATTATAGGGTTATTGTTGCAGTAAGAATAAAGGTTTAAAGCGTTTATATTTTTATATTGTTCAAGAGCGTATTCGATACCGTCCGCATTTATGAATCTGCCTGTCTCTGGGTCGTAGTATCGGGTTTGGAGGTAGTAGAGGTTTAGTTCCTTGTCCCAATAGTATCCGCGGTAGCGGAACGGGTTGGTTTCCATTATCTCTATGTTGTCCGCTCCCGTAGCCTCTATCGTGCAGTTGCCCCACGCGTCGTAGACGTACTCCCCGATTAAATTCATGTCGGTGTCGAAGATTCCGTCTATGTCGCCCAAAGCGTTTTTGCGGTAGATATAGTCCGCCTTTACAGCGTCCGCAATCCCCGTCTGTCTTGACAAGGTGAAGCCCGCCAAGCCGCTGTTTAGGTGGAAAAATCCTATCCTGGTTATCTTATCCGTCCACAGCTGTATGCCGAAGTTGCCTTGCAAAACCTTTTCGCTCTTCGTCTCGCCCCAAAGCTTGCCGTCCTCGTCGTAATAAAAGCTCCACGTTTTGTCGTGTCCGTCGGCGTCCTTGGTCTTTTTGCTCTTTCTTACTCCGCGGCAGTCAAAGGTAAACTCATACGCGTTGGCGTCTCCCGCTTTTTTGTAGCTTTTGAGCCGTCTCCCTGCTTCGAATCCCAGCGTCGCTCCTCTGTACGTCGTCGGATTGCCGCTTGCGTCGTAGACTATGCTTTCTCCGTCATAGCTCAATAGTTGGTCTTTCCAGCCGCTTGTGCGGTAGACGTATTCCTTCGTCGCCGTTGCCGTTTCGTTGTCAAGCTGCTCCGCCGTGGTGTAGGCGTATTCCTTCCTTTCCGTTATGTTGCCGCCCGCGTCGTAACTGTACGTCCAGGTCTTCCCCAGTCTTTCGTTGTTTTCTCGCGTCAGGCGGTTCAGCTTGTCGTACTCGTATGTCGAGCTTGTCACCGTGCCGAGCCCAATTGCAATTCCGGGCTTTGAGTACGTGTGCTTTGTGATGTTTCCGTCCCCGTCGTACTCCAACGTATATACGCTTAGCGCAGGCTCGTTTTCGTCTTTTTTCCCGTCTCGCACATAGATGCTTTTCACAAGCTCGGAAGCGTACTTCTTGTTCCCTTCCTCTGCGTCGCTGTCGTTGTACGTTATCTCGCGTTTCAAACTGCAAGTCTTTCTCGGGCTGCTCACGGCGGAAGTCATATCCACGTCTATCCTGCTTACCCGTTTCTGGCTGTCCAGATTGTAGAATTCCGTATAACGTCCCGCTCCGCTTCCCAACACTCTGTCAGGCTCGTCGGGATACAGCAATTCGCCCGCATAGAATATGCTCGCATTCACCACTCCCAGCGGCGTGGACACATCGCGCATATACAGTCGGTTGCTTTCGTCGTACCAAACACGATATCCGTCTATTTCCGACACTCTTCCGCTATTGTCATAATTATACCGTGTACCTTTTTCTTTGTCAAGCACAATGCGCAAAGGACTGTCGGCAGATATTGTCAGATTTTGGTCAAACGGGTCGACGATATTCGAGACGTCGTTGTCGCTGTAAATATAAACGGCTTTCTGTTCGAATTCGTCCGAGGAAGACAGACGCTCCTCCACCTTGACAAGGCGCTCGTATTTGTCGTAAGTCTTGCGCACCTCGTTGCCGTTGGCGTGCTTTGTCACCACCACGTCCTTTTGCGGCGTGTGCTCGTAGGTTTTTTCGAGCAACTTGCTTCCTCCGGCGTAAACCGAACTTACCTCGTTGTAGCTGTTGTAGTAAAATTGATAACTCACTCCGTCGTTGCTTGCACTTGCAAGACGTCCCGAATTGTATGAAAAACCGTTTTTGTTTTTCGTTCCGTCAACCGTGGAAGAAATTTCCGTGAGCTGAACGTTGTTTGCGGCGTAAACGCTTGATGTCGTCTGTCCGCGAGGGCTTGTCACCTCGGAAACATTGCCCGTGGAAAGAGTGTTGGAGTATTGCACCGTGACCGCGGGCGACAGGTCGTGCGTCGTGACGCTTTTCAAAAATCCGCCGTTCTGCTCGTAGACGTATTCCGTTTTGAAAAAGGTGTCGGGCGACCAATAATCATAGGTTTTTTCCGACGTCAGGTTGCCTAGGTCGTCGTAAGAGTATTCCGTTATCATGTCGTTGAAGCCCTTTTTTCTGACGGCAAGCATATCCTCGTCCAAATCCGTGTACTGCTCTATAAGATAGCTGTCGGAGCCGCCGTCATAATTTTCTATAACGTTCCTGACAGCCCTGGCGTATACGCCCGTTTCTGGAGAGTAAACAGTCTTGTCGATAATCGCTCTGCCGTTCTCGAAGGTGACTCTTGCAAACTCGACGCAGTTAAAGGTGTATTCTGTCGAGCCTGTAAAAAACTTTACGTTATGGGCGTTGTGTATGCAGTTTTTCAAGCCGTTGTACCACACGTCAAACCCCGCCGTCGAGTCGTTGGCGTTCTTTTTGTTTACTTCAAAGTCCTCCGCAAGGAATTTTATGTTGTTAAGCTCCACGACGGCAGAGGAGGCGGTAGGAGTATACTCCACAGACATATTTCCCGTCAGGGACGACCATTTCTGTCCGCACACGTTGTCAATCACGTTTTTTCCCATGTTTGTGCAGTCGTATGTCTTGGGCTTCAAGGTTTTCGTCAGCTTGACGTTGTAAAAGCCTCCCGAGCTGAAAACGGCTTGCCTGACAAGCCTGAACCCCACCTGCCCGACGTCGCCGAGTACGGTAAAGGATATTGCGCGATATTGAGGGCGGTTTTCTCCCGCGTTAAATTCGAGAGTTTTTATTACCCTTTCTGTCGTGCCCGCTTCCACAAGCTCGATTTTGTAAACTTCACCCGCGTTGGTTCCCGCAAGATTTGCCGTTGCCGAAAGCACATAGTGTTCTCCCGATTTGGTTTTCGGCAGCTCCGAAAGGGAATTTACGCTGTAAGCCGTCGTCTGAAACTCGTCCACCACCTTGCTGTTGTAAATTTCGCCTGCCGTCTCGAACATACCCGCAAGCATGGGCGTGCCCGTGTTGGTCTGCACAAAGTGCTCGAATTCGCTCTCCGACCTGAATTGTATGTTTCCGTATGAGTTGAAAGCGTCGTCGAGAGCTTCGTAAGTGCGGACGGTTTTGCCGTCGCCGTCAAACTCGTAGACGTATCTGATTTTGTGCGTCGCGTCCTCGTCGTCCGTGTATCGGTAAGTCACCGTCTTGGTGAGATAGCTTAAGGTATAGTCAAACAGGGTGTTGCCCACGGACGAGCCTTTGACTTTGTTTTTCACGCCTGCAACGCGCCCCTGCGCGTCGAAGGTGAAAACGGCTTTTTCTCCCGCGCTGTTTTCCGCGCTTTCCAAAACTCCGTCCGCGTTGTAAGCGTAAGAGCTTGAGGTGCCGTCCGACTCGGACAGCCCCGCAAGGCGCCAGTCGTCGTTCATTGTCATTGTCAGCGTGTTGCCGTCGGGCTTTGTCACGGTTACGGTTCTTCCCGCATATGCAAACTGCGTCACGCGCCCCATGCCGTCCGTCACGGAAACCAGCTTGTCGGCGTCCTCCGCGTCGTAAGCGTTTGTCATGCTTACGGTTGCATTTTTGAACGTCTTTTCGACGGAAATCAAAAGCCCCTTGGCGTTGAACGTCATGCGGTTGAACGTGTTGTCCTTTATTTCAAAGCCGTCCGTCTTGACGTAAAGCAAAAGTCCCGTTCCCGCCGTGTCGAAATATACGTCCGTCGCGTTCTGCGCAAGCGCAAACCTGTGATAATTGTAAGCGCCGTCCACGTAAACGTAATCGTTTCCCGAAGGAAACACATACTGCTGACAGTTGAGCTTGAAGCCCTTTGGCATATGCGTGGCAAGATTAAAGGTTTTAGCCGTCGAGTTGTCGGTGTTGATTTTTCGCGTATCGGCGTTGGCTTTGTTGTAGCAAAGCTCAAAGCTCGCGGGCATTTTGTTGCCGCCGAGCGAAAACAGCGGTTTGTCGAAAAACAGCCGCCCCGTCCTTACGTTTACGCCGTATTCTCCCGCGTTGCCGGCGCCGCCCTCTACGTAGGACTGCTCCTTTTCTTCAACTGCGGCGTATTGCAGATTTGCGGCAACGTCCGCAATATCTTCGTGGCTTGCGTCAACGGGCAGAGTGTATTCCACAACCAATTTAGGTCTCACGCTTTGCTCGGCAACAGAGCTGCAAACAGACACCGCCATCATCGCAGACGAATACGGCAACAGGCAGAACCCTCTGTTAAGGCTCGCGCCCGCAGTTGTGGCAACGTCGATTGTCGCCCAATATCTGTTGTCTTCGCCCAAAGAATATGAAAACAAGCCCGAGGGCGTTGTTGAAAACGACACCGAATTAACTGTTATCGGGTTACCCGCTATATTGGCGTAAGAATAAAAAAGATTGTTGGGCGCCGAGCTTCCCGTGCATAGATACAGCTTGCAGCTTTGTATATCTATCCCTTGGGGCACGCTTCCGCCAACCTGTGCGAAGGCAACCCTGCTCATTGCCGTTCTGTTGCCCTTTACCAAAAAAGCCGACGCGTTGCGTGTAATATTCGGCGCATACATGGTGTACGTATTGTTTCCGCTTAAAGGAGTAGACAAATCCGCGGTAAATCCGTACACGGTTACGCCGAGATTGAGCGTTTGACTGTCTGCGGCTGCGGCGGTTGCCTTAACGGCAGCAGGCAATTTGTCCGTATTCGTTTCTTCCGCAGAAATCGTTTCCGCGCATTCGGAAGCGTAAAATTCCGCTCTTATGTTGCCGTTTGAAAGCAAAAAATATTTTGCGTTCCCATTGCTTTTCTCGGTCAGCTCGCGCACGACGAAGCTTTCCGCATTTTGATTGTTGGTGATTTCCATTTCTTCCTCCTGAAAAAAATTGACATTGCGCGCTTGTCAAAATCATGGTAGCAAACGAAATAAGACAACAGTATGTCATAGTTGGGCTATGAGTCCGATAAAGCTTTTATTTCGCGGGCGTTTTTAAACGCTGCGGCAACGGCTTGGCTTGCAGCCAAAAAAACGCCGCAAAAAACTCTGCGGCGAAAAAAAGGCAATCAAATTTCTTTTTGCGCGCTCGAACGCAAGCCTTGCCCGACAAAAAAATTTACTCCAATTCAGCGGACAAAAAAGAGCGGTTATTCCTTCAACCGCTCTAAAAAATATCGTTAAAAAACCAAAAACAAATTTTTCACTCCGATTTTCGGGCAACGACCAACAGCTCCCTGTGTCCCGTCGTTTCTTCGCGGTAGTCCTCCGTCAAAGCTACGATTTCCATCCCGTTGCGCCGCAAAACGTCTGTGACAGCCGACATGTCGTGCGCGCAGTAAAAAAATTTTTCTCCGAACATCTCTCCCGACGTCTCTCCCTCTCTTTTTCCGTGGGTAAACAAAAAATATCCGCCCCTTTTAAGCATGGCGCCAATATGAGAATACGCTTCAAGCTGCTTATTTCGAGACAGATGCCACAGCGAATCAAAGGCTATGACGCCGCCGAATTGCTCATCGGAAAAATACTCCGCCGCGTCGGCGAGCAAAAAGCGCGCGTTTTTAAGGTTCAGTTTTCTTGCCTTTTCCAGCATCCTTGCCGAAACGTCGATGCCCGTGACGGAAAACCCCTGCCCGCTCAAATACGCGTCAATGGGGAAACCCGTGCCGCAGCCTATGTCCAGCACGTGACAGCCTTTTTCAAGCAGGGCGGCAAACTGCACGACGCAACGATTGATCGGGCTTTTATTTCTCGTTTCTGCCCAACTGTCGCAAATCGCGTCGTAAGCAGCAGCGTTTTTTTCAAAATCGGCAACCATACAGAAAATATCCTTATCCGTCAAAATAATTTGTCCAATTTCAATTTATCCATTAAACTTAGTAACGTCAAAAATTTGTTTAAAAATTCCTCCTTAAATTATTTCAATCCAAAAATCAAATTCCGCAGCCCAAAAATCTCTATTTTTTGCTGAAGCATTATAAATTACCGTTATACCGTATCTACCGCGTTCAATTATTTCATCCACTTTCTTATTATTTTGGTTGCGGATACTTACATTACAAGGCTCATTGATTAATTTGTATGAATAGTCTGTTCCTGTATTCTGTCCTTTTAATTTATATTTGAACAGGATGTTTTCTCCGGTATACGGCAGCTCTGTCGTACTGTTTTTCTCTATTTTCTTGTTTGTCTTCAAAAAATACACTTCCAGACATACTTGAATTTTTCCTTCAAATATATCTGTCTTTTCTTCGCATCTGCCTGCACAAAAACAAATACTCAACAAAATCATTGCTACGGCTATTATACTTATTACTACTCTGTTTGTTTTTTTCAATTTATTACTCCCCTGTTTAATTATATGTCAATGCACTCTTTCTCCCCGTAATCAATCGAGTCGGCACGACGCTTTAAGCATAATGTTCAAAATTTTAAGAAAGCTCTGTCGGCATAAGCCATCAAAAAACATATGCCCGACAAAGCCTATTCGTTTTCTATGATTTTAACACAACCGATTGCCGAGAGTCAACAAGCGCAGCCGCTTTGGCTGCAAAGTCTGCCTTTTAAATATTCAATCAATAAACTCTTACCCAATTATTTAAATCCTGCAAATCAGTAAAATATGTTTTATAAATTTCTTTTAAATCAACAGGATTTAGTTCTGAAAAATAATTTAATTCATTTAATTTTATCAATATATCAATTATAGTATTTTTATCCGTTTTTTCTACTAAAATCAAATTAGGCTCAAATTTAAAAATTTCCCCTTCACTAATAGAGTAATTAAAATCACTCAGTAATCTTGGCGGAGTTATTACCATCGGATGAAACAATTTTTTTCCGACTTTAACTATTATATCGCTTCTGTATCCCTTTTGTTGAACCTCAAATTCCGTCAACTCGTCATTTTCAGAAAAATATATTTCCATTTTTTCCATTTATGATTTCCCAAGCACATTGCATATTCGGGCATTTAGCCGATAACGCCTGATTTCAAGCCATTTTTGCACCTTACAAATTGTAAATGCAGATTTTGCATTTGTCAAGAATTATTGTCTTGGAAATTGCAGATTTTTTCAAGGCAACATTAAATCTTATTGCCGCACCTGTTAATTGATTTAAAAAACCGCCGTTTTCGTCTGCGAAAACGGCGGTTTGAATTTTGAAGTCTGTGCACGGAAAGCAACAATTATCTCTTGGAGAACTGCGGCGCTTTTCTCGCCTTGTGCAATCCGTACTTTTTGCGCTCCTTCATGCGGGGGTCGCGCGTGAGGAAGCCTGCCTTTTTGATTTTGTCCTTGTCCTCTCCCGCAAGCACCAAAGCGCGGCTTATGCCGTGACGTATGGCGCCCGCCTGACCGGTAAAGCCGCCGCCGTGAACATTGACGGCAACGTCGTATTTGGTCTGCGTATCGGTGAGAACCAGCGGCTGACGCACGATATACTTCAACGTGTCCAGATTGAAATAGTTGTCAATATCCCTGCCGTTGATGGTAATGCTGCCGTTGCCGTTGGGCAAAACGCGCACACGCGCAATGGATTTCTTTCTCCTGCCCGTGCCCCAATATTGTATTTTTTTACTTTTAGCTATTTTTGTCGCCATAATTCACCTCAATCAATCCGCCAATGTCAAAGGCTGCGGCTGCTGCGCCTGCTGCTCGTGCTCCGCGCCCTTGTAAACGCGCACCTTTTTGAGCATTGCCGCTCCGAGACTGTTTTTGGGAAGCATACCCTTGATTGCCTGCATGACGGCGAAATCGCTTCTTTCCGCCATAAGCTTGCCGTACTTGATTTCCTTGAGATTGCCGGGCTTGCCGGAGTGACGGCGATAAAGCTTTTGTTCAAGCTTTTTGCCGGTAAGCACAACCTTGTCCGTGTTGATAATCACCACATGGTCGCCCGTGTCGACGTTGGGAGTGAACTCGGGCTTGTTTTTGCCGCGAAGAATTGCAGCCACCTGACTTGCGAGTCTGCCCAAAACCTGACCGTCGGCATCTATCAGATACCACTTTTTCTGTATAGTTTCAGGCTTGGCCATAAAACTTTTCATGATTGTTTTCTCCTGATTTTGCTTTAAGATTTGCCGTTCACGGTCGAATAACCACGCCCAGTGGAGAGGCAGAAACGGCGGGCAGAGCTTAAAAATACCCGCCTTGATTATTCACAGCCTTTCAATTATATAAAAATGCGTCGGACGTGTCAAGCGTTGAAAAGCAAATTTTTTCGTCCGACGGCTCTTTTTTTCCTTTTATTTCAATATTCGACGCTTTCAAGCGTCAAACCGTGCGGCGGAAGAGTCTTTCCGCATCTTGACCTGTCTTTTGAAGCGATGATTTGCGGCAAGTCCTCCGCCTTTATTTTTCCGCGCCCCACCCACAAAAGAGTACCCGCAACAATGCGCACCATGTTGTATAAAAAAGCGTTGCCGCAAACCGATATTTCTATTATATTCCCCTCCTGCCGCACGTCGCAGGAAAAAATTTCCCTGACAAAGGTCTTTGCGTTGCCGCCCGTCGCGCAGAAGCATTTGAAGTCGTGCCTGCCGACAAGCGCGGCTGCCGCCTTATTCATCGCGGACAGGTCGGGCTGTCTGTAAATCTGCAAATGATTGACGTCGAGAAAGGGGCGCCTCACGCTGTCCACGTACATACGGTAGACGTAGGTTTTTCGCTTGGCGTCTCTCCTTGCGTCGAAAGAGTTGTCCGTATACTCCGCATCGACGACGGCTATGTCGTCGGGCAGTCTGACGTTTGCGCCGAGAATCAGATTGAAGGGTTTTATTTCAACGTCGGTATCGAAATGCGCAACCTGCCGTCTTGCGTGCACTCCCTCGTCCGTCCTGCCGCTTGCGGTAAGTCTGACCTCGTGTCCCAAAACCCCGCCAAGCGCTTTTTCCACAAGCTCCTGAACGGAAACCGCGTTTTTTTGGGACTGCCAACCGCAATATTTCGTTCCTATATACTGAACGCCTATTTTCACGCGGCGCGTCAAAAGGTCATCCATTTTACCGACTCCAACAATTCGGCGGGGAGATACCTCAACGTAATGACTCCGCCGATAAACAGCACGGTAAAAACGGTTCCCGCGAGGTCTCTCCAAGAAAATTTCAATTTTTTCATTTTGGTGCGTTTGCGCGCTCCCTCGTAGCAGCGCGCGTTCATAGCCAGCGCAAGCTCCTCCGCGCGTCTGAAAGCGTTTACCAAAAGCGGAATAAGAATAGGCACAAACGCCTTTGCGCGCGCAATCAGTCCCCCCGTATCGAAGCTTGCTCCGCGCGCCTTCTGCGCCCGAATTATCCTGTCCGTTTCGTCCATAAGCGTGGGAATGAACCTGAGCGTTATGCTCATTATGAGCGCAAATTCGTCCACGGGCACCTTTATCCAGGTAAGCGGCTTCAACAGGCTTTCTATGCCGTGAGTCAAATCGACGGGCGTGGTAGTGAGCGTCAGCAGCGAGGCGCTGGTTACGAGAAACACAAGCCTGACCACCATTTTGACAGCAAAATTCACTCCGTCGTCGGTTATTCTGAATATCCACCAATCGACAAGCACGTTGCCGCTTTTTACAAAAAACAAATTTATAATCGCGGTAAACAGCGCGAGAAAAATTATGCCCTTAACGCTTTTCAGCACGCTTTTCAAGGGGATTCGGGACGCAAATATGCTGATAAGCAGATACGCAAGCATAAGCGCGTATCCGAAATAGGACTGCACGAGAAAAATCGTTATCATATAAAGTAGGTTGAGCAGGATTTTCACGCGCGGATCCATGCGGTGCACAAAGGATTTGGCGGGATAATACTGCCCGAATGCCACGTCTCTGAACATCAGCCTTCCTCCTTTGTCTGCGGCAATTTGCCGTGCGCCCTCGCGTAATCCAGAACAGCCTCTGCCATTGCCGAGACGTTGCGGGGGCGACAGCCCAGATTTATCCCCTCCGCTTCCAGACGGTTGGACAGCGCCGCCATCTGCGGCATTTCAAGCCCAATGCCTTCAAGCTCGTCGGATTTTCTGAAAAGCTCCTCCGGAGACATAAGGTATTTCACGTGCCGTCTACGAATACGGCGACCCGAGAGGCATATTCGTATACCTCGTTCATGTCGTGGGAAATCATGACGATTGTCTTTCCGTGATTTTTTCTCAGCTCCACCACCAAATCCAGAATTTCCTTTTTTCCGCGTGGGTCGAGACCTGCGGTAGGTTCGTCCAGCACTAGCACCGAAGGACGCATCGCCAGCACTCCGGCAAGCGCAACGCGGCGCTTTTCGCCTCCGGACAGCTCGAAGGGGGATTTGCCCGAAACCTCGTCGAAATCCAGACCTACCGACGCTATCGCTTCTCTCGTCCTTTCGTCAATTTCTTCCTTTGAAAGCTTCATATTCTGCGGACCGAAAGCCACGTCCGCTTCGACTGTGGAGGCAAACAGCTGATACTCCGGATATTGGAATACCATACCCACCTGTCCGCGCAGCTGTTTCAGCATTTCTCTCCGCAGTTTTTTCTTTTTTAGCGTGAGGTCTAAACCGTTGACCTCCACAAAGCCGCTTTGAACGGGCACAAGCGCGTTGAGATGCTGCACAAAGGTGCTCTTTCCGCTGCCCGTGTGCCCCACTATGCACAAAAATTCGCCGTCGTTCACCTCTAAATTCACGTCAATCAGGGCGTGCTTTTCATACGGCGTTTTGGGATTGTAAACAAAATTCAGTTGTCTGACAGCAATCGGCATATCTCGTCTCCCAATTCGTCAACGTCGAAAATCGCAGGCTCGATTTCAAGCCCCGCGCTAAAAAGCTCGTGTGAAAGCGCCACGCTTCTCGGCACGTCAAGACCGTAGCCGTGAAGCTTGTCCTTTTCCTTAAAAATTTCCCGCGGAGCGCCCTGCATAACCAGTTCTCCCTCGCTTAACACCGCCACGCGGTCGGCTTCAGTAACCTCGTCCATGAAGTGCGTAATCGCCACCACCGTTATGCCCTCGCGGTTTAAGCGTTTTACCGTGTCCATAACGTCTTTTCTCCCCTGCGGGTCGAGCATTGACGTCGCCTCGTCCAGCACAAGAACGCGCGGACGTATGGCAAGCACGCCCGCTATTGCGATGCGCTGCTTCTGCCCGCCCGAAAGCTTTGTGGGCGTCTTGTCGTGATATTCGCTCATGCCTACGGATTCCAACGCGCCCTCCACCCTCTCTACGATTTCCTCGCGCGGCACTCCGAGGTTTTCCGGTCCGAAAGCGATATCGTCCTCCACAATGGACGCTATCATCTGATTGTCGGGATTCTGAAACACCATTCCGACCTGCTCGCGTATTTTGTAAAGCTCTTTTTTCACCTTGGGATTCAACCCGTCGACGCAAACCTCTCCCGACTGCGCAAGCAAAAGCCCGTTGAGCAGCTTTGCAAGAGTGCTTTTGCCGCTGCCGTTGTGCCCGACCAGAGCAAGAAACTCTCCTTCAAATATTTCCAGACTGACATTCTGCACGCCCTTTTCCTCTGTGGGGGGCGCGCCGTCGTCCTGATAGACCTTATATTTGTAGGTCACGTTTTCCAGCCTGATGATAACCTTTCTTTCTTCCGTCATTTTAATATTTCCGCAGCATTTTTTACGCTGTTTTTCAGTATATCATTTTTCCTCTCGGTTAGTCAACAAAACCCGACAAAAAAAGAAGCCGTGCGCTTTAAAAGCCGCGCGTTTTCGGGCGCCGTTATTCCGACTCTGCGGTCGGTTCACTCTCCGACGTCTTTACTTTCGCCAAAAAGCAAAATTGTCGCCGCGTTTCCCGCAAAACGATTGACTAAACCCGCCCGAAACTATATAATTTTAACGGTGCCTTGCGGGCAACCGTTTTTCATGTAAAAATTTTTACGGAGGACATATAATGACCAAAATCACAATAGACGGCAATACCGCCGCCAGCCACGTGGCATACGCCTTTTCCGACGTTGCCGCAATCTACCCTATCACGCCCTCTTCCCCCATGGCGGAAATCGCCGACGAATGGGGCGCGGCAGGCAGAAAAAACCTGTTCGGACAGCAAATCAAAATAGCCGAAATGCAGTCTGAGGCAGGCGCCGCGGGAGCGGTGCACGGCTCTCTCGTCGGAGGCGCTCTGACAACGACCTTTACGGCAAGTCAGGGACTTCTGCTCATGATTCCCAATATGTACAAAATCGCCGGCGAAATGCTGCCCTGCGTTTTCCACGTTTCGGCACGCGCCCTCGCCGCGCATGCGCTGTCCATATTCGGAGACCATCAGGACGTTATGGCGTGCCGTCAGACGGGCTTTGCGTTGCTCGCCTCCAACAGCGTTCAGGAAGCCATGGACCTCGCGCTTGTCGCGCACCTGTCCACTCTTGAAGCAAAGGTGCCCTTCCTGCACTTCTTCGACGGTTTCAGAACAAGCCACGAGGTAAGCAAAATCGACGCCATAGACTATGCCGACATGGCTAAGCTGCTCAAAACGGAATACGTCGACGAATTCAGAAGACGCGCGCTCAATCCCGAGCATCCTCAGTTGCAGGGCACGGCGCAGAACCCCGATATTTATTTCCAGAACAGGGAAGCCGCAAACAAATACTATATGGCAACTCCCGCAATCGTGGAAAAATATATGAAGCAGGTGTCCAAACTCACGGGCAGAGAGTACCACCTTTTCGACTATGTCGGAGCGCCCGACGCGGACAAGGTCATCATACTCATGGGCAGCGGCGCGGACGCGGCGGAAGAAACGGTCAATTACCTCACGCGCAGAGGAGAAAAGGTGGGCGTGCTCAAAGTCAGACTTTACCGTCCTTTCAGCGCGGAAAGATTTGTCAGAGCCTTGCCCAAAACGGTCAAGAAAATCGCCGTGCTTGACAGAACGAAGGAAGCGGGCAGCTTGGGCGAACCCCTCTACCTCGACGTCGTTACGGCGCTCAGCGAAACGGGCAAGCTGCGCGGCAAGGTTGTCGTGGGCGGACGCTACGGTCTCGGAAGCAAGGAGTTCACTCCTTCCATGATAAACGCCGTTTACAAGAACCTCGACAGCGAAAAACCCATGAACCACTTCACGGTGGGCATAAACGACGACGTTACGCGCACCTCTCTTGCCATAGACGAAATGATAGACGTGGCTCCCGAGGGCACGACGCGCTGCAAGTTCTACGGTCTCGGCAGCGACGGCACAGTCGGCGCCAACAAAAACAGCATAAAGATTATAGGCGACCACACCGACCTTTACGCTCAGGGATACTTCGAGTACGACTCCAAAAAATCAGGCGGCATCACCATTTCCCACCTGAGATTCGGCAAAAGCCCCATCAAGTCAAGCTATCTCATAGACCAGGCGGAGTTCATCGCCTGCCACAACTCCTCTTATGTTACACGCTACGATATGCTCGGCGAAGCCAAAGAGGGAGGCACCTTCCTGCTCAACTGCTCGTGGAACGACAGCGAGTTGGAAAAAGAACTGCCCGCTTTCGTCAAAAACCAGATTGCGCAAAAGCATCTTAAATTCTACACAATAGACGGACTGAAAATCGCCAAAGAGTCGGGCAGCGCCAAATCCACCAACATGGTTATGCAGGCGGCGTTTTTCAAGCTTGCCAACATAATCCCCTATGAGGAAGCCGAAAAATACATGAAGGCGGCTGTTCTCAAAACATACGGCAAAAAAGGCGAAAAGGTTGTCAACGCCAACAACGCGGCAATCGAAAACGCTATAAAAGGACTGCACGAGGTCAAAGTGCCCGCAGAGTGGGCAACCACCGACAAGGGCGCGGCGCTTCCCGAAGTCACCGACAATCAATATTACGAATCCTTTATCAGACCGATAATAGCTCAAAAAGGCAACACTTTGCCCGTGAGCGCCTTCAACGTCAGCGGAGTAGTGCCCACAGGCACCACAAAGTTTGAAAAACGCGGAATAGCCGTCGAAGTTCCCGTATGGCAGAGCGAAAACTGCATTCAGTGCAACCAGTGCAGCCTTGTCTGCCCTCACGCCTGCATACGTCCCGTGCTCATAGACGAAAACGAAAAGACGCCCGACGGATTTGTAACCAAGCCCGCGACGGGAGTCAAGGGAGCCAAATACAGAATACAGGTTTCTCCCCTCGATTGCACGGGCTGCGGAAGCTGCGCCAACGTCTGCCCCGCAAAGCAGAAGGCTTTGGTCATGACTCCCGCGGACAAAGTCAACGAAACGGAAAATTGGGAATTTGCCGAAAAGGTTCGTCAGGTGGAAAGCGGACTCAACAAATTCTCCGTCAAAGGCAGCCAGTTCGAGCAGCCTCTGTTTGAATTTTCAGGAGCGTGCGCCGGCTGCGGCGAAACGCCTTACGTCAAGCTGATAACACAGCTGTTCGGCGACAGAATGGTCATCGCAAACGCTACGGGCTGCTCCTCCATTTACGGCGGCAGCGCGCCCACGTGCCCCTACACCACCAACAAGGACGGTCACGGTCCCGCATGGGCGAACAGCCTGTTCGAGGACAACGCGGAATTCGGATTCGGCATCAACCTCGCCTACCTGCAACGCAGAAACAAGGTCACAGACCTGCTCAATCAGGTGCTTGAAATCGGCACGGCAAAAATGAAGGTTGCCGCAAAGCTGTGGCTTGACAACAAATTCGATGCGGAAGGCAGCAAAAAAGCCGCGCAGGCGGTAAAAACCGAAATTATAGAAAACGCCAGAGGAAAAGTCAGACCGATAGCAAATGAGCTTGCCAAGATGGAGGACTGCCTCGTCAAAAAATCCGTATGGATTTTCGGCGGCGACGGTTGGGCTTACGACATCGGCTACGGCGGACTCGACCACGTGCTCGCAAGCGGCGAAGACGTAAACGTGCTCGTTCTCGACACCGAGGTTTATTCCAATACGGGCGGTCAGGCAAGCAAAGCGTCCCCTACCGGCGCGGTCGCCAAGTTTGCCGCGGCGGGAAAACGCATCAAGAAAAAGGATTTGGGCATGATGGCAATGTCCTACGGCTACGTTTACGTGGCGCAGGTGGGCATGGGCGCAAACATGAACCAGCTGGTCAAAGCGGTGTCCGAAGCGGAAGCATATCACGGTCCGTCCCTGATTATAGCTTACGCTCCCTGCATAAATCACGGCATCGATATGTCCAACCCTCAGCAAATCATCAAGGAAGCCGTAGACTGCGGATATTGGCAGCTTTATCGCTACAATCCCGCGCTCGCCGAGGAAGGCAAAAATCCATTCATTATGGACAGCAAAGAGCCTACCGGCAGCTATCAGGAATTTTTGCGCAAAGAAACGCGTTACACAAGCCTGCTCAAAACAAAACCCGAAATTGCGGAAAAACTGTTTGAAAGAGCGGAAGAAGAAGCCAAAGAGCGCGTGAAAAAATATCAGCATCTCGGACAAAACGACTGATAAATTTCAAAAGCCCCCGATTTTCGGGGGCTTTTTTGTCGCTTTAAATCGCGCAAGGCGTCTCACGACAGCCGTTTATTCTATTCCCACCGAAGCGGAAACAGCAAGGCTGATTGGAGTCGAAGTCGCGGGCGATTGACTGTCGTCGGCAACAAGCACGAACAGCAGCCTGTCGCCCTCTGTCACAGCCTGACCGACGTTTGTCCGATTGAGCGTAAGCAAAGTGTTGGCGTTGACCGTTCCGGTAAGGTTTGGCGTGTAGTCGTATTCGGTACCCGTATAATTGAAGGTATTCGAACCGCTCGTAGCAATATAAAGTCTTAGCTTCAAAGTCACGTCAGCCGTATTGAGCGCCGCCTGCGCCGTCACCGTCGCGTGCGAGGCTATGGTCTCGATTGTGCCCGTCGTAGTCACGTCAATCGGAGTATTTGAATTGGCGGCGTCGAGTGTAATGGTCGCGCCCGGCGCGCCCGTCACAGTCTTGGTAAAACCGGACGAAACGATGAGATACTCTGGCTCCGCGCCCGCTTCGCCGGGAGTCAAGTCGGCAGCGGTAGCTCCCGAGTTGTAAGCAAGAGTGATTGGGTTTGTTCCCGTAGGTCCCGTTGGTCCCGTCGGACCTGTCGGCCCCGTGGCGCCCGTGGGACCTGTTGCACCGGTAGCCCCCGTAGCTCCTGTGGCGCCCGTTGCTCCTGTGGGACCAGTCGGACCTGTCGGTCCTCCGCCTGTGCCTGCGGGACCCGTGGCGCCCGTTGCGCCCGTAGGTCCCTGCACACCCTGCAAGCCCTGAACGCCCTGCGGGCCGGTAGAGCCTGTCGCGCCCGTTGGCCCGGTAGGGCCAGTCGGACCTGTGGGACCGGTAGGACCGGTCGGACCCGTTGCGCCTGTCGCGCCTGTGCCTGCGGGGCCTGTTGCTCCCGTCGCTCCCGTAGGTCCCGTGACTCCCGCAAAGCCCTGAATACCTTGAAGCCCCTGCACTCCCTGAGGTCCCGTCGGACCTATAGGGCCTGTCGCACCCGTGGCGCCCGTGGCGCCCGTAGCCCCTGTTCCCGCGGGACCTGTCGCGCCAGTTGCTCCTGTGGCTCCAGTGGGACCGGTAGGACCTGTTGCGCCAGTCGCGCCCGAGCCTGCGGGGCCTGTTGCGCCTGTCGGACCGGTCGCGCCGGTGGCTCCCGTCGCTCCGGTCGCTCCTTGTATACCCTGAGGTCCCTGCGCTCCGGTTGCTCCTGTCGCTCCGGGAAGCCCCTGAGGACCGATGGGGCCCTGCGGTCCTTGGGGACCTTGAGGGCCCGGAGCGCCGGTAAGTCCGATAGGACCGCGGGGACCGACGGGACCTTCGGGGCCGCGCTGTCCTCTTGGACCCGCAACGCCTACGCAAACGGGTTGAGGGGGCGCGGGAGGAGGACAGCAGTTGTTGTTATTTCCGCCGCAGCAGCCTCCCAAAAATTCACAAAAACTCATATAACACAACCTCTTTAAAAATATTTTCGGAGCGGAACGAAATAATATTCGCAAAAACTCCCACTAATATTTTATGTCCGATATTTTATAAGGTTTCATGTCCGCAAAAACAAAAACAGGGCGGATTTTTTGTTTGAAACAAAATCCGTCCTATCGGTTGCCAAAAAAAATTATTTGTTGTATAATAAATCGAAAAGTTGCGAATGTAGTTTAGTGGCAAAACGAAAGCTTCCCAAGCTTTAGTTGTGGGTTCGATTCCCATCATTCGCTCCAGAGAGACTGCGCCTGTGTCTCAACAAAACCGAAGCCTTTTTCGGCTTCGGTTTTCTTTTCGCCCTTTTGCTTGTCTCTCTTTCTCTCTCTTGCTCATTTAAACTCTTTTGTGACGCTGCGGCAAATTTATCGCCGCCTTTACCTTTTCAAAGTCCGCAAATAGTTCTTTTTGTCAAGGTCTATTCTGAAGCTCTCCAATGCTTTTGAAATTGCCTTGTTGTGCACCCACACGTCGAAAATCCCCTTTTCAAGCGTCTTGACGGCAACGTCGTACTTTTTTACCAACGCGACGCTGATATACCAAGCCGCCGCCATATCGACATAATACTCGTTTTTTACGTTAAGCGACGCAAGCAAATTCAGGTCGCTTTCTTCAAACGCCTCGCCAAGAAAATAGGACAACAGACACACAATGCCGAAACGCACGGTATAAGCTTTGTTGCTTTTGAGCCACCTTTCGACAGAAGCTCTCACCGCCGACGTGTTCCGCGAAAAAATTTTCATACCCGTGGCGGTAATATCGTTTGTCGCCCAATTGTCAATAAAAGGCAAAAATTCCTCCGTCATTGCAAGCGCTGCGTCCAAATCCTTTATGTTGCACAAAAGGCAGCCGTGCAAATTGTTTTCCTCCAAATAAAAATGCGGCGTCTGCGAAAGAAAAAGACTTGCCTCCCTGCTTCCGTAAAATTCCTTTGCCAACGCCTTTACCACGGGACTGCGCACTCCCAAAATCCTTTCCGACGCAACGGAGGGAGTAAGCCTCGCATTAAAAATCTTCAATTTTTCATCGCTGTTTTCTTTGAGTCTGTCAAGCAGCGTCATAATCGGCTCCTTTTTTGACGGCTACAAGCCGCAAAATCTTTTTCCCCTCGCTTCTGTACATCTTTTCGTGTTCGGTCTCGATATTGTCCTCCGAACAAAAATCCGTGCTGCGTTCCGTCACGCAAAAGCCGACGGACAGCAGCGAATCCGCCGAATACTCGAAAAAATCCGCGTCGTCCGTTTTCAGCTCGACCGTGCCGCCCTCCTTCAAAATACTTAAATAAATTTTGCAAAACGGCGGATAAGTAAGCCGCCTGTTTTCGTTGGACGGCTTGGGGAAAGGCGTGCTGAAATTGAGAAAAATCCTTTCAACGCTGCACGGCGGAAAAAAACGCGGCAGATATTCCGCACCCGCGCACAAAAAGCGCAGGTTGGAAATATTCTCGCGCACGGCACGCAAAGCTCCTTCCACCATAACATTGCCAATCCGCTCAACGGCGACAAGAACCGCCTCTTTATGTCTTTTTGCAAGTTCGACGGAAAAAACGCCCTTGCCGCAGCCTACGTCCAGCCAGACGGGAGCGCTCCTGCCGAATAAGGCATTGAAATCAATATAATCGCGGACGGGTACGGAAGAATTTTTTTCTCTTATTTCCTTGTCGATTACAGCGTCGCCTGCTTCTGACAGCAGGCTGTCCAGATTCTTTTTCCTTCTCAGTCTCATATTGCGTCGGCGTTATTTTATCACGGGCGGGGCTTTCAGGTCAAGAAAAAGCGTACGCGCAAAAACACCCGCCGCGACGAAGCAAAGCTTTTATCCTTAAACTCCATACGTTTGCCCCAACCAGTATAAAAAAAGCTCCCGCAAGCGGGAGCTTTCAATCGATTGTTTAAAAGCCGATAGAATAACTCGTATAGGTATCGAGGTCGTTAGGCAGAGTTACGCTTCCGTTGAAGGGTTTAAGCTCGACAAAAACTTTGAGCCCCTGCACTTCGTACTTCATCTGATAGCCTCTCAAAAGATTGTTGGCTCCGAAAGAGAAGATTGCGGAACCCTTTCCGAAAACGGAATTTTCACCCTTGTCGGTGTCGTCAAACTCGAACTTGATTTTCGTGCCGTTCTCGTTGCTGTCAATGTAAACCTTGATGTTTTGCGTTTCAAGCTCGGCTGCGGTCATGGCGAAGAAATCTATACCCTCCGCGCCCTCGCTTGCCATGCCTGCAAAATTGTCGAGAACCGACTGCAAATCGTCGCCGAAATCGACCTTAATCTTTGTATTTGCCGTTTCCGCGCCGTTTAAAGACATGACGGTATGAGTATACATAGCGCCGTCGCCCGTGTAAACATTCATATCGAGCGCGGAATCATAGCTGACAGACACCCCGCCGGCTTGGGACGAGCCGGAAAAAGTCATCGTGCTCTCTATTGCGGATTTGACTCCGTCCTTTATGGAAACCTTGCCCTTCATCGTCATATCGATGTCGCCCTTGCCCAGTTCGTTTTCAAACGCGCCTTTGAAGGTGGCTTTGAGCTGATAACCCGTTTCGGTATCCGATTCCTCGGTGTTCACCTTGGCAAAAGTAGTGTTAATTTCATCCGCCGAAGCAACCGTTTTGAAGTTGCCGTCAAACTCGCCGCAGGCGGTCAGACCGAAGCACATGACAAGAGCCAGAGTCAGGCAGACGAGTGTTTTGAAAAGTTTTTTCATTTATATAATCTCCTTTATATATTTTTTAATTATTGTATTTTCCTATACAGTTGCCGTTTTGCGGTAAACGGCGCAAACCTTAATTCCTGCCGAAAACGGTCAGCGTTGCCCTGATTTTTCTCATCACCTCCTTAAAAATCCTTTATACACAGTATATTAGCACTGTTTTCATGTATTGTCAACAATTTCAGCTCTCTCCGCCGTAAATTTTGAACAGCAGCCAATCTTTGAGTCGCCTCGGCAAAATGCCTGCCGCAAAATACAAAAATTTGTATTTCACGCCTATGACCTTGACGTGCGGCATATTTCTTTTGACGGCGCAGGCAAAGATTTTTTTTGCGGCGTAGGCGGCGCTCATACCCTGCTGCTCGTCCTTTTCCATAACCTTAACCGAATTTTCCGCGTATGCGGCATAAACGCCCTCGTCGGTATTTTTTCTTCTCGACTCGGTGAAGCAGGTTTTCACGTCGCCGGGCAGGACGGCAAGCACCTTTACGCCAAAGGGGCGCACCTCGTTTCTGAGCGCGTCCGAAAGACTGAGAACCGCCGCTTTGGTTGCGGAGTAAAACGCCTGATAGGGTATGGCAATCGCCCCCGCCACGCTGGACACGTTGACGAGCCTGCCCTTGCTTTGCCGAAGCAGCGGCAGACCGAAGCGTATGCAGTTGTACGTGCCCTTGAAATTGACGTCCGAAATGCTGTCGAAATCGCGCTCCGACGTATTTTCCACCGAGCCGGAAATGCCCATGCCCGCATTGTTTATCAAAAAATCCACTCTGCCGAATTTTTCCCCGATTGCGCGGAAGGCGTTTTCCACCGCCGCCGCGTCGCAAACGTCGCACGGGATGTAAAAAATCCCGTTTTTTTCGCCCTCGCCGCAGCTGCGCGCAAGACAAACCGTATTTGCTCCCGCTTGCGAAAAAAGTCGGCAAAGCTCGGCTCCTATGCCTTTTGTTCCGCCGGTGACAACCGCCGTTTTTCCCGTCAGCTTCATTTCTATATTTTAGCACACACCGCTCTGAAAACAAAGCGCATAAAGCAGGTTTGACGAAAAAAAACGGCGTTTTTTTTACGCCGTTTTTTTTATCACGCCCAGGTATTTTGCATGAACATATAGTCCATTACCCCTTCCTCGGGCAAACCGCTGTAAGTTACGACACAAATCACGGTATCTCCCGCCTGCAACACGAAATTGGTGCCCATGTCCTGCAACGAGCCGTCCTCCAAAACCTTGTACTGTTCAAATTTCAGTATCTTGTCGAACAACACTTCATTGGTACCGAAAAGCTCATAATGGCCGTATTCTTCCGCGGTGAATGTGAAATACACTCTGCCGTTGAACATTTTGAAATCCGAGCCTCCGATTACGTCGTCTCCGTCGTCGACGCCGACATGCACGGTGTAAGCAAGCTGCGCGCTTGTTCCGTCCTCGTATTTTTCATTTCCCCACGAGGCGTAAACGGTGCTTTCGCTGCCCTCGCCGTGATAAAAATAAGGGAATTTGACTCTTTCGCCCCAGTCTCCGTCGACGGAACCGTTCTTCGTGAACCAGCCCTGAAAATATGCCGTTTCGCTGCCGCCGTAAACTGCCGTCGGCATTTCGACGACTGCGGGCGCGGTGACGCTGTCGGGGTTTTCGCCCTGCGTGTTGACAAAGTTGTAGGTGACAATCTTTACGTCGCTGTCGTCCAGATACGTTTCCAGTCCGAGATATACAAACGTGGTGTAATAGGACTCAAAGCTGTCCGAAGGTGTTTTAATCTCTATGAGACACTGCGGGTTTATGGCGTCGGCGTAAAATACGGGCGCCGTTTCTCCCAAAAACTCGAGTGTAAGAGAGTTCTTGATTGTAGCCCAATTTTCGTCCACGTTGGTGATGTAAAAAGCCGCTGCCCCGACTATCTCGACGCCTCTGCCTACAACCACATACTCGATGTTGTTGGTGTAAAACGCCTCTGCCTGTATGTACTTTACGTTGTCGGGTATGACCAGCTTTTTGATTGTGCTGCTGTATTTCCTCGCCGCAGAGTTGTCAAGCGCGCAGTCGGCTATCGTGTCCACCGTGGGTGCAAACACATTTTCGATTACCTCTTTTCCGTCAAAGCTGATGTTGATTAAAAGCGTCTTGTCCTTGTTGTAAAGATTTCCGTTTTCGTCGGAGGAATACGCCGCGTTGCTTTCGTCAACGGTAAAGAAGCCTCCCACGCCTCTGAACGCGCGGCTTCTGATTTCCTTGACTGATGCGGGGATAAAAATCTCCGACAAGGCGGACATTCTGAACGCGCCGTCCCCGATAAGCTCAAGATTGACCAGCTCCTCGAAATTGACTTCTTCAAGAGAGTTGCAGTTGGCAAAAGGACCGACCTGCGGTATTATGCCACAACCGCCCCACCTCCTAGCATAGTCTCCGTTGTCGTCAAGATCGGGCAAAATACCTGCTTTGATATATTTCAACGACACGGGCAGCGTAACCTTTTTGAGCGCTGCCATTTCGCCGAACGCATAGCCCGTCAACATGGTTATGCCTTCGGGCACGGTGACCGACTCTATATATGCGCTCCCGCTAAACGAGTAAGCGCCTATATACGTCACGCCGTCGGGCACGGCAAACTCCGTCACCTTGCTGTTGCCCTTTGCGACGTACATAAGCAAATCGCCCTTGTCGTTTCCTTCTCCGAGTCCCGCGTTTCTTACATACAGAGCAAAATTGTTTTGGTCTGTGTAAATGACTCCGGCGTCTGTCGAAGCGTCTCCCGTGACGGTTATGCTGACGAGATTTGTCGCGTCTCCCAAACCGAATGCGTCAATGGCAATCTCCTCCACTGTGTTGGGCAGAGAAAGCGTCTGCAAGCAGTTTATATAAGCAAAAGCTCCCGTACCGATTCTTTTGAGTCCCGATTTGAATGTCAGCGATTTGAGCTTTCCGTCCGCGCCGGTGGGGCTAGAAATACAAAACGCCTGCATATCTCCGGTAGTAGCGCCCAAATCAGGGTCTACTTCGACTTCTCCCGACTCACCGTAGCCTGCGATTTCTTCGATTACGCCGTTGAAGGTGACTGTTTCAAGTTCAAAGCACTTATAAAAAGTGGACGCGGGCAGCAGCTTCAAGTCGGCGTTGATTGTTATGTCCTTAAAGGCGGAAAAGGTTGTGGCGCCGAAACCTTCGTCGCTTGCAAACAACGCTCTGTTTATCCAGGTCACCTCTTTCTCTATGACAAACTCGGTAAGAGTCTCCCTTACCCAGAACAGCTTGGTTCCGTCCGCGGAGTAAATCGCGTCGTCTCTGTAAACCAGCTTGGAGTTTTGAGCAAACTCTATATCAACAAGTTTGGGACAGCCGTAAAAACACATCGGTCCGATTTTCTCCAAACTTGCCGGCAGCTCCACGAAGGTCAGCTCGGGGCAGTTTTTGAACGCGTTTTCAGGCAGACTTTTTACGCCCTCCTCCACGTAAAGGTATTTGAGCTGCTGCGCGAGTCCCGCGTATACTCCGTTTTCGTAGCTGTGCGGCACATACAGCTCGTTCAAAATGAAATCATAAAAGAACATTCCTGTACCAATTTTGGTTACGGGTTTTCCGTTGAATGCCGTCGGAAGGGCAACCTGCGCGGACAGCGTTTGCTGTACGTTTTTCTTCAAAGTATAGCTTTCCCCGTCCTCGTTGAGAGCAAAATCAAAATAGCTTACGTCGGTAGGCACGTAATCGTACACTGCGGTGTACGTCATGTCGGAGCTTAATTTCTCCATGGAGCCGCCCTCCCAGCCGACCAGCTCGAAGCAGAAAAGCCGATGAAGAGTGTCCTCTGCCGCGGGAGGCTGAACGTCCGCGCCGTAAGGCACCTCTTTTTCCACCTCGCCCATGTTGGATACGAATTTGGCGGTAAGCGTCCTGTATTCCCAGGTGGCGACAAGTCTCACGGTTTCGGCGCGCGTCACGGTGTAGGTGTCTCCCGCAAGATAAACCTTTTCGCCGTCCGTCCATCCCTTGAACTCATAGCCCACCCTGTCGGGCGCGTCCTTGACCGTGAACGTGCCGTCGTAGTTGACGCTCTCCTGCACGGGCGCTTGCGCTCCCTCCGCCTCATGCGCAAGGTCGTACACTACCGCATAGCTTGTGCTCTTGAACCTTGCGTACAGCGTCACGTCCTTTGTTACCGCCTGCTCGAAGTCGTATTCATCCGTATACGCTTGGTCTATGTACCACCCGTCAAGCGTCACTCCCTCCGCCGTCGCTATCTGCGGCGCGACAGCCCTTTCTCCCTTTGCCGTCTTAACGGTAAGGTCCTCCATTCCCGTCACCTTGTATGTGACGGCGTACGTCGTCTGACAGGCTGTCAGGCACACCGCCAACAAAAGCAGCGTCACCAACAGCATTGCCGTCTTCTTTACTGTCTTCATATTTTTACCTCCGTAATATTTATTTTTTAGGGCAAAGACACAACTCCCTATTTTTATTATATCAAACGCCCCCCCCCCCTGCGTCAAGCGTCCTGACATAATTTAAACATTAAACCTAAGTTTAAAGTCAACTGTTTTTTTCTGTTTATCATAAAATTTTTTAAAATATATTTTACAATCAACTTAGAAAAGCTTTTACTAAGGGAGAATTAAAATGAAGCTGCATGATTTTTCCGAAGTATACGGAATAAAAGAAAGCGCGCTGAGGTATTGGGAAAAGGCGGGCATACTTTCCGCCAAACGCATGGAAAACCAAAAATATCGGGACCTGAGCACCAACATTAGCAGGCTTTTGTATCTCGACATACTTTATTACCGCAAAAACGGAGTCGCCGTCAAAGACATGACGGACTTCGACAAAATGGACGAAGAACAAATATTTGAAATGCTTGAAAAGACGGAAACAAAACTCGACGAACAGCTCGCGCTCTTAAACCGGCAGCGGGACAACCTGCGGCAGAGACAGTGCATGATAAAGTTTCTGAGAGATTTCGGCAAAAAGCCCTACCGTTTGGTTAAGCTCCCCGACCTTTGTCTGGTCACGGAAAGCGAGCCTTACACAAGGCTGCTTGCCGACAATTTTCCGCAGAGCATAATAACGGAGCTAGCCCTTTCGACGCTGGAAACCGTCACCCAGCCCGTTGAAATAAACAGAGCCTGCATAGTGTCCGACCGACTGAAAGGCAAGTACCGTCAGATGGAAGTTGACCTAAACGCGCGCTTTGTGATGACAAAGTACAAGGAGGTTCTCGCGGGAGAAGCCTTGTACACCAACGGCAAAAAAATAATGGACGACATAAAAAGCTTCGGTTTCCTTCCCAAGAGGTGCCTGACAAACACCGCATTTTTGTTCCGCAACAGGGACAAAGACTTTATGAACGTGTGTCTTGCGTTTGTTCAGGTCGAGGGCGACGGCAAAATCCCCGACGACTTCAAAACCGATTTGGAGGAAACAATCAAAGTAGCCGAATAAAAGGAAAAGCCGCTTTACAAGCGGCTTTTTTTTGACAAATAAAAAAACAGATTTGAAAACCGTTCAAACCTGCTTTTTTCGTTGGATGCGGCAGCGTCTTAGTCTCCCGGGTCGTGTCCGACCAAGTACCTTCCGCGCTGAGGAGCTTAACTTCTGTGTTCGGGATGAGAACAGGTGGGACCTCCTCGCCATAGCCACCGCAATGGTATATTCGGCGTTTTGCATCAAAGCAAAGCAACCGGAAATATCAAGTTGTTGTCCGCAAAGAACATTGACAACCGCATAGTGAAAAGCAAAAGAAAGCTTGGTCCAATTGTAATACAAGACCTAATCATCAAAATTGTGATCAAGCCCTCGACCTATTAGTATCAGTCAGCTAAATGCATTGACTGCACTTACACCTCTGACCTATCAACCTTGTGGTCTGCAAGGGGTCTTACTTCATAAAGAAAGGGATATCTTATCTTAAGGTGGGTTTCACGCTTAGATGCTTTCAGCGTTTATCCCGTCCGTACATAGCTACCCGGCTGTGCTCCTGGCGGAACAACCGGTGCACCAGAGGTACGTCCATCCCGGTCCTCTCGTACTAAGGACAGCTCCCTTC
>ERZ825525.984-NODE-984-length-29600-cov-5.283432_pt1 | contig 29600 bp, 32 predicted proteins | sample MGYA00519930_ERZ825525 | MGnify/ENA primary metagenome ERZ825525 (study PRJEB31778, sample SAMEA3449203) | human gut metagenome | biome: human gut; feature: human-associated habitat; material: faeces | place: United Kingdom | collected 2010/2012 ... | reverse complement strand
CTGGTTCTGCGCTTGGAACAGGAGCAGGTGTCCTTGTTGGTTTGGTGTATATGATTTTTATGTATTTGAAAAAGAAAAATACTTTTGTTGAAGAAAGGCAGGTACAAAATGCAGCATAAACAAGGCTTGCCTCATATTAAAATTTTGGCTACAGGAGGCACTATTGCCGGCAGTGCGGCAAGCGCCGGCAAACTTACCGGCTATACCGCCGGGGCGTTAAGCGTACAAAGCCTGATTGATGCCGTGCCGCAGCTTACGGAAATTGCAGCGGTAAGCAGCGAGCAGCTTGCGAATATTGACAGCTGCAATATAACAAGCGATTTATGGTTTAAACTTGCTGCGCGCTGCAATGAGCTGATGGCAGATGAAAGTGTAGACGGAATTGTAATTACACATGGCACGGATACACTGGAAGAAACTGCCTATTTTTTAAATCTTACTGTTAAAGGCAGCAAGCCGCTCGTTCTTACAGGCGCTATGCGTCCGGCAACAGCTATCAGCGCGGACGGGCCTTTGGATTTGCTTAATGCCGTAAAAACTGCTGCCTGCCGGGAAGCGTGCGGCAAAGGCGTGCTTGTTGTAATGAACGATATTATTATGGCGGCAAGGTATGCCACCAAAACGAGCGCGTTTAAGGTAGAGGCGTTTCAGGCAGTGCCTTACGGGCAGCTTGGCACAATTGCCGGAGGCAGGGTGTATTTTGAAGCCGCAATCAGTAAATGCCATACGGTAAATTCCGTTTTTGCCGGTAAAAACTACAATTCTTTGCCGCGCACCGATATTATTTACACACATTGTGATGATGACGGCGTACTTATTGAAGCAGCCGTAAACGCCGGTGCGCAGGGCATTATTTATGCCGGCAGCGGTATGGGCAGCATCCACTGCGGTGCGGAGGCCGCACTTTTAAAAGCCGTGCAGCGCGGAGCTGCTGTTGTGCGCAGTACCCGCGTAAGTGAAGGGCGCGTTCTTGCCGCTAACCCCAAATGGGATGAAGCAGGTTTTATCAGCGGCGGCAACTTAAATCCGCAGAAGGCGAGAATTTTATTGCAGCTTGCTTTAACCTGCACGCATGATAGGCAGAAAATACAGGAATTTTTTGATAAATATTAAGAAAGAAGGCTTTATAAGTGGCTTTATTGGAACAGATTTTGCAGGAAAACGCCAGATTTACAGCCGAATTGCCTGAAAGCTACATTCACCGTAATGATAAAGTAAGCAAATACCCGGCAAAGCAGCTGGCAATTTACACTTGTATGGATACGCGCCTGGTAGATTTTTTAGAGCCTGCCATGGGCATTGCCCGCGGTGAAGCCAAAGTTATAAAAGCAGCCGGAAACATGATTACCGGCCCGTTTGACGAAGTAATACGCAGCTTGATGGTAGCTGTGTATGAACTTGGCGTAACGGAAATAATGGTTGTTGGCCATGAAGACTGCGGCATGCAGCATTCAACATCCGAATCGTTAAAAAAACGTATGCTGGAACGCGGTATAAAACCGGAAGCGATTACGGAAATTGAAAGTGAATTTTCCAGGTGGGTTGATGCATTTCATCATCCAAGGGAGAATGTGGAAAAAACAGTGGCAGCAATTAAAAATAACCCGCTTTTGCCGCAGGATATTATTGTGCATGGACTTTTATTCTGCCCAGATACAGGCAGGCTGGAAGTTGTTGTACATGGTTAACTGGTGGCTGATATGAAAATTGCTAAGTTTTTACTGTTGTTGATGGTGCTTTGTTTTACTGCAACTGCATATGCGGCAACGGTCACTGATAATGAACATGGTGTTTTAAAACTGGACCGTAAAAATATCGATTTGCTGCCTGATAATTTCCGTACTTCCGGATATGCTTTTGAAAAAGAGCTTTTGCAGGGAGCAGAGCCTTCAAGAATAGGTATGGAAGAACTGAATATTTCCGGCAGCAAAGCTTTTTCGGAACTGGAATATGCAGAAATTATTAAGCATATACCGGTTAAGCCGGAACTGATTTATGATGTTGACCTGCGCGGTGAAAGCCACGGTTATATTAACGGAAGTGTTGTAAGCTGGTATAAAGCCAATGACTGGGGTAACAAAGGCCGCGCCCATAACGAGATTGTGAGGAATGAGAAAAAACTGCTTGCGGAAATTGCCGCTGTGCCGTTTATTAATATTGGAATTTTAGGCGCGAATAAGGAAATTATACAAGGCAGGCAATATACATGGCCGGTAGAAAGCGCAATTACTGAACAGGCTATGGCGGAAAAGCACGGTACAAAATATCTGCGACTTACTTTAACCGACCATTTAACGCCGCACCATGCCGAAGTAGACCGTTTTATCCGGTTTTATAAAAATTTGCCGCAAGGTGCATGGCTGCATTTTCACTGCTTTGCAGGCAAAGGGCGTACTACTACATTTATGGCAATGGCTGATATGTTGAAAAATGCTGATAAAGTCAGCTTTAACGATATTATTATGCGTCAGTTTGCCATTGGCGGCATTAATTTAACGGCTTATAATCCTAATAAACCGCAATGGCGCCAAACGGCAGTTAATGAACGTATTGCCTTTTTAAAATCCTTTTACCGCTATGCAAAAGAAAACCCAAAACTGCAAAAATCGTGGACTCAATGGGCAACAGAAAATAAAATGCCTTTGGCGGTGGAATGAAGTAACAGACCTTTTCTATTATGAAAAGGTCTGTTTTTATCTCAGGAAGATTTAAATTTTGGTATAATAATAAAAAAGATTGCAAAAGAGGTTTTATGATGCCATTACAAATTATTGCTGCTAATATTACTAAAATGAAAGTTGATGCCATTGTTAATGCTGCCAACAATAGTTTGCTTGGTGGCGGCGGTGTGGACGGCGATATCCACAAAGCGGCAGGACCACAGCTTTTGGAAGAGTGCCGGAAGCTGAACGGATGCAAAACCGGTCAGGCTAAAATAACCAAAGGTTACAACCTGCCTGCAAAATATATTATTCATACTGTTGGACCGCGTTGGATGGGCGGCATTGTTGGTGAAAAAGAAGCACTTGTTTCCTGCTACCGTGAAAGTTTGAAATTGGCAGTAGAATATAATTGTGAGAGTATTGCTTTTCCGCTGATTTCATCAGGTGTCTACGGCTATCCCAAGGATAAGGCATTGGAAGTCGCAGTAAAAACAGCGGAAGAATTTTTACGCACGCATGACCTGGCTGTATATATTGTTATTTTTGACCGTAAGGCATATTGTATTGCCGGTTCATTGTATGACGCTATCGAAACATATCTTGATGAAAGCGAAATTGTTGAAGAAGTACCGCGCCTGTATAATGTGCCGCCTTTAAAAATAAGCAAAAAGTTATTTAATAAAGCAGTTGCTGAAAAAAGCTGTGAGTATGGAAATGCAGAACGCGATTTAGAAAAATTTGTAAGTTATATAGATGAAAGTTTTACAGAAATGCTTCTGCGCAAAATTGACGAAAAAGGCATGACGGATGCCGAATGTTACCACCTTGCAAACGTTGACCGCAGGTTGTTTTATAAAATCCGCAAGGATAAAAATTACCGTCCCAGCAAGCAAACTGCCATTGCTTTTGCCATAGCGCTTAAGCTGCCGCTTGACGAAGCGAAAGAACTGCTGACAAAAGCAGGGTTTGCGTTGTCTCCATCGCAGGTGTTTGACAGGATTATTGAATTTTTCATAATTAACAAAAAGTATGATATATACGAAATAAATACTGCTCTGTTTGCCTTTGACCAGCCTTTGTTGGGTGCATAAAATGTCGCTTTGCGGGCGACCAAAAGAGCCAACAAAAAATTTACAATATGGTTGTAAGCAGAAATGTTTACAGCCATATTTTTATTTTGGAGGTTATTATTATGAAACAAAATTTAACGGAGCTCGTTTTTATTATTGACCGCAGCGGTTCTATGGCAGGTTTGGAAGTAGATACTATCGGCGTATTTAACGGCATGCTGCAAAAGCAGAAAAAGGCAGAGGGCGAAGTACTGGTGACAACTGTGTTGTTCAATCATGAAAGCCAAACCATCCATGACCGTGTGGAGATTGATAAAGTGCCGCTGCTGACGGAAAATGATTACTGTGTTGGCGGCTGTACGGCTTTATTGGATGCTGTCGGCGAAACCGTGGAGCATATTAAAAATATCCACAAATACGCGCGGGCGGAAGATGTGCCGCAGCATACGCTGTTTGTTATTACAACGGACGGCATGGAAAACGCCAGCACTAAATACAGCTGTGTGCAGGTTAAACGTTTGATCGAGGAGCAAAAGGAGCGCGGCTGGGAGTTTTTGTTCTTTGGTGCTAATATCGATGCTGTTGATGTTGGCCACGATTTGGGGATTGCCAAAGAGCGTGTTGCAAATTTTAACAACGATGCCAAAGGTATTAACCTAAATTTTGCGGTAGTCAGCGAAGCAGTATCCTGCCTGCGTACCGGCAAACAACTTAAAGCAGATTGGAAAAAGAAAATTGACGAGGATTATAAGAATAGGAAAAAATAAAATAAAAAGATGCCTGCTGTTGAATAAATTAAATTTGCAGAAATAGCAATAATATTACTATTTTTAAAATAGCCGAAGTTTTAAATAAAAAACAAAACAGCCTGCCTTTGCGTTTGCAAAAGCAGGCTAAATTTTTTGTTTAAAATGATTTGGTACGCCTGAGTGGAATCGAACCACCGCACGCGGCTCCGGAGGCCGCTGCTCTATCCACTGAGCTACAGGCGCACTATAACATTTGCATTATACCACAATTAAGCGTTTTGTACAATCTTGGTGCGCATGCTTTAGCTTTTATTTTGCAGAAGCAGTTTTTTATGTTACAATTAGCTTATTAAATGAAACGGAGTAAATTATGCAAAAAAACATCTGGCAGCAGCTTGTTGCCGTTATAATTTTTATATGGGCCTTGTGGAATTATGAAATAACCTTATCTCTGTTGGGCAGTGCGCTGGGCATTTTAATGCCGCTTATTACGGGCTGCGTTATTGCTTTTACCGTAAATGTGTTTATAGAAAAATTTGAGCAGATATGGATGCGTGTGTTAAAAGACCGTGCTGCCAGGTTTAGAGGGCCGGTTTGCCTTATTGCAGGCTTTATGCTTATTTTTGGCGTAATAACTGCACTGCTTTTTGCCGTTTTGCCGGAACTGCATGCAAGCATTGTTATTTTAAGCCATAAGCTGCCGCAGGATATTGTATATTTTAATGCCTTTTTGCAGGAACAGCTTTTGTCATGGAATTTTTCGCCCGAAGATGTGGCATACGTGCAGGAAAAAATTTATGAATGGCAGGCTGCCGTGGAAGCTTACTGGCAGGCCAATAAAGCGGCTCTGCTTTCGCAGACTTTAAGCATTACGGCTTCCGTTGCCGGTGTGGTGGCAAACCTTGTAATGGGTTTTGTATTTGCGGTGTATATTCTGCTTGAAAAGAAACAGCTTGCAGTATCATCACGCCGCGCGCTTTATGCTTTTTGCAGTGCTGAACGCGCCAGGTATATTATTGCGGCGGCATCGCTTGCCAAAAGGATTTGTTCCGGTTTTATCGGCGGGCAGCTTCTGGAGGCTTTCTTACTGGGGCTGATGTGTTTTGCCGGTATGATAATTTTAAGCATACCTTATGCTTTTGTTATTTCCGCACTGGTTGCGTGCCTTGCGGTTGTTCCGTATATCGGCTCTATAACCAGTGCAGTTATAGGCTGCATATTTATAGTAATATCGCAGCCGGAAAAAGTTATTGTTTTCATTATCTTTTTCCTTGTACTGCAGCGTATTGAAGGCGATATTCTCTATCCGAGAATTGTCGGCAAATCTGTCGGCCTGCCGGAGCTGTGGCTGCTTGTTGCGGCTATGATAGGCGCAGGGCTTGGCGGTATTATGGGCATGATTATAAGCGTGCCCTTGTGTTCCGTTTTTTATGCGCTTTTCAGCGATTATATCAAACGACGGCTGCAAACTAAAAAAATGAATGATATTTGAACTTTATGGAGGAATACTATATGAAGAAAATTGCTGTACTGCGCTGCCTGCGTGTAAGCGCATCCTGCACGGGTAGCGGCTGCCTGCGTGCGTTAAACGAAAAAACAGGCGCGTTTGAACGTTATGGCGATGAAACTTTGCAGGCTGCTGCCGTTTTTACCTGCAACGGCTGCGGTGAAAATAAACTGCCTAACCAGGAAGGCATTAACAAAAAAGTTGAACGCATTATAAAAATGCAGCCGGATGCACTGCATTTAAGCAACTGTACCATGCCAAAAGATGAAAACGGCAATCGTGTAATTTGCCCGGTAATTAAAGAACTGGAAGATAAATTTACTGCTGCCGGTATTGACGTGGTGCGCGGAACGCATTAACGGCGAAAAGATTAAAGAAAGAGGGTGCTGATGACGGCTAAAATAATTATTTCGGCTGTTAACCCGGAAGAAACCCGCATGGGTATTGTGGAAAACGGCCGTTTAATGGAATATGTTGTTGAGCGCAATAACAGTGCGCAGCTTGTCGGCAGCATCTTTCTGGGGCGCGTGTGCAATGTGGTGCGCGGCATACAGGCGGCTTTTATAGATATTGGTCTTGATAAGAACGCTTTTTTGTATTTGGGCGACAAAACAGGCATTACCGAAGGGCAGCGTGTGCTGGTTGAAATAACAAAGGACGCCCGCGGCAGCAAAGGCCCTACGGCAACGCTTGATATATCGCTTGCCGGCAGGTATGCGGCGCTGCTGCCGGAAGCAAATTATACCGGCATTTCGCGTAAAATTACCGACAGTGCCGAACGCAGCCGCCTGAAGAAAATTGCCGACGAAGTTACAAACGGGGCGGCAGGCGCAGTTATGCGCACTAATGCGGCCGGTATGCCGGAAGAAGTTTTGCGTGCTGATTTGCAGCAGCTTATGGCAGACTGGCAGATTATACAGGCGCGTGCCAAGCTCGCGCGTTCACCGCAGGTGCTGCACCGCGAACTTGATATTTCCGTACGCATTGTGCGCGACTATCTTAATGCCTGTATTGATGAAGTTGTTGTAGACAGCCCGGCTGTTTACGGGCGTTTGCAGGAACTTTTGCAGAATATTGCCGAAAGCAGAAACTGCAAACTGCTGCTTCACGACAAGCAGACCGATATTTTTTCATACTACCGTTTAAGCGATGATATTGCTTCCATCAGCGACAGGCGCATTGATTTGCCCAGCGGCGGCTACCTTGTTATAGATTATACGGAAGCTATGACTGTTATAGATGTTAACAGCGGGCATTTCAGCGGGCGCGAAAACCTGGCGGAAACCGTAATGCAGATTAACCGCGAGGCGGCGGACGAAATAGCACGCCAGCTGCGCCTGCGCGATATTGGCGGCATTATTGTGGTAGATTTTATCGACATGGATAAAAAAGAATACCGCGAAGAAATAATGGAACGTTTGCAGCAGGCGCTGCGCGCCGATAAAATGAAACCCTGCGTGCAGGATATGACGGTGCTTAACCTTGTGGAAATTACCCGCAAAAAAGCCCGTCAGAACTTGTCGGCAGTGCTTTATGCGCCGTGTCCGGTCTGTCAGGGCAGCGGCAGGGTGCAGTCGCAGGAAACGGTAGGGCTTGAAATAAAACGCCGCCTGCGTACGCTTCTGGCCAAGCCATGCGCGCCGCGCAGCATTTTAATTATGGTCAGCCCGTGGCTTGCCGAATGGCTGAACCATAAAGTTATACGCCAGTGGGAAAAAGAGCTGAACTGCACGCTTGCCGTAACGGCAGAGCCGCGTTTGCAGCTTGAAACTTTTTCACTTTTGGATAACACCGGTGTTGACAAATAACGCCCGGTGTGGTAAATTATTCAAGTATAGACTGATTGAGTCTGTCCCCAACCGCGCAGAGAGGTTCCGTAAACTCCGGATGGAGTACCGTATTTGGCGAGTATATAACAAGGGAGGTGCAAATAAATGTACGCAGTTATTAAAACCGGCGGTAAACAGTACCGTGTTGCTGAAGGCGATGTATTGAACGTTGAAAAACTGAATGCAGAAGCCGGCAGCGAAGTAGTATTTGACGAAGTTCTTACCGTAGTTAACGATGCTGATGTTAAAATCGGCCAGCCTGTAGTTGAAGGCGCAAAAGTTACTGCTAAAGTTGTAGAGCAGGGCAAAGGCGAAAAAATCCTCGTTTTCAAATACAAAGCTAAATCCAACTACCGTAAACGCCAGGGCCACCGTCAGCCGTTTACTAAAGTAGAAATCTCCAAAATTGAAGCATAATGGTTAAAGTCAGTATTTGCCGTGATAAAAACGGAAATATTACTTCTTATGAGGTAGCAGGGCATGCCGGGGCGGCAGAGGAGGACGGTTACGACCTTGTCTGCAATTCGGTTTCCGTACTGACTCAGGCTCCGCTTATCGGTTTGGAGCGTTATTTAAAACTTAAGCCGCAGTACACAGTTGATGAAGAAAGCGGCACCTTTACATTAAAACTTGACCGGGCGGACAGCAATACACAGGCAATACTTGAAACAATGGTTCTGGCATTGCAGAGTGTAGAACGGCAGTTTCCGCAGTATGTCAAAGTGAAAGACACCAGGAGGTGAATACCGATGTTTGAACTGATTCTTCAATTACATGCTCATAAAAAAGGTACCGGCAGCTCCCACAACGGACGTGACTCCAACTCTCAGCGCCTCGGCACCAAAGCACATGAAAGCCAGCTCGTTACCGCAGGCAGCATCATCGTTCGTCAGCGTGGTACCCGCTTCTATCCCGGCAACAATGTAGGCATGGGCAAAGATTACACCATTTATGCAATGGTTGAAGGCCGCGTTAAATTTGAACGCAAAGGCCGCGATAAACGCCAAATCAGCGTATATCCGGTTGAAGAAGCTATGTAATTTTGGTAAAGTAAATACAAAAATTATAAAAGCATCATGAAGTTGTGAACTGCACCCCAAAAGTTAGACAAAAACTTTTGGGGTGCAGTTTTTTCATGACTAAATACTCAGACGAATTTAAAATCGAAGCAGTACAAATGATTTTAGACGGTAATGCCGTAAAATATGTTTGCAGAATATTGGCAATACCAGACAGCTGTCCCTTACGTGACTGGCTCGCTCACTACAACCAAGGAAACAGCAGCCCTTTTCGCTATCCCCAATAATTCAACTATCCATCAATGGGAAAAACAATACCTTACCTATGGCAAATCAGGGCTGCTGCCTAAAAAGAAAGGCAGGACGCCAATGAAATATAAACCTAAAAAACGCAAACAGAAACCTGAACCTACATACATTGAACAGCTGGAAGCAGAAAACGCTTTCCTTAAAATGGAGAACGCCTTCTTAAAAAAGTATAACGCCTTGATTCAGCAGGAAGAGGAAGAAGAAAGACGCAAAAGACAGCGTTAATAATCTCTGAATTAAGGACAGAATATCCTCTGAAAAAGCTTTTGGAATATACAGGCATGCCTAAAAGTACTTACTATACCGTTATGAAAAGTATAAATAAAAGCGATAAGTATAGTGAGCTGAAAGAAGCAATAAAACGTATCTGCATAGATAATAAAGGCAGGTACGGCTATAGGCGTGTAACCTTAACGCTTAAAAGCGAAGGCTTTAAAGTAAACCATAAGGTAGTAATGAGGCTGATGAAACAAAACTGGTCTAACCTGCGAAGTAAGATTAAAGAAATATAAATCTTATAAAGGTGAACGTGGGAAAGCTGCGCCTAATCTTCTGCAAAGAAATTTTAAAGCAGACAAGCCAAATGAAAAATGGGCAACGGATATAACAGAATTTGCGTTATTTGGCAAGAAGCTGTACCTATCGCCAATTATAGACCTGTATAACGGGGAAATAATAAGCTATAAAGTATCAGAGCGTCCTGTATTAAAACAGGTAAAAGATATGGTAAAAGATATGGTAAAAGAAGCAGTTAGGAGTATAGGAAAAGCAGAGAGTTTAATATTGCATAGTGACCAGGGGTGGCAATATCAGCATAAAATATACCAAAAGCTATTAAAAGAAAACGGCATAATCCAAAGCATATCAAGAAAAGGAAAATGTCTGGATAATGCCGTAATGGAAAATTTCTTTGGGCTGCTGAAATCAGAATTATTTTATTTTGAGAAATTTGAGTCAATAGAAGATTTTAGAGAGAAGTTAGACGAATATATAGATTATTACAATAACCGGAGGATAAAGTTAAAATTAAAAGGACTCAGTCCGGTAGAATACCGGACCAAGTCCTTACGTACAGCTTAATTATTATGTCCAACTTTTTGGGTGTATATCAGTTATTTGTATGATTTTGTGATGCTTTTTTATTATTTACAATATTATTAATTAAATAATCTTTTGAAAGCTTTGTTTTTAATGTATCTATTTCCGCTTCTGTAAGACCTATAGAAATTATATATTCTTTTGCTTCCTTTTCAAGGTTAATTGTAGAGAAGTCTGTTTCTTTATTTAAACCTGTTATTTCACTTATAATATAAGGTACAGTTCCGTTTTTTATAGCTTCGTATTGTTTTGTGCCCTTTTCCAAATGATAGTAATTAATGAATGACTGCATATAATCATCAGCAATTTCCTGATAAGTAGCTCCCATAAAACATTCAATTAAAGCTGATACAAAACCTGTTCTATCTTTTCCTTCGATACAATGAATAAGGTATGGTCCGTTATTAGCAGCTAAAAATTTTAAGCCTTTAGATAAACCGTACTGAAAATCTTTTGCTTTAAAATCTACACTAAGGTCAAGCGGTTTTATTTTACCGGCGTTATATAGGGTTTTGTAATAGGGCGAACTGTCTCCATTTTTAGCAATAAATTCTTTTAAATCTTCGTCATTATCTGTAATATTGATAATAGTTTGAATATTATTTTTTGAGGTTAGTTTATCAGCGTAGGCAGCTCTTTTAATGCTATCGTCAATAGGAGTGCTTGAGCGGAAAAAAGCATTTTTGCCAAACTTTCCTATATCAACATTACGGAAATTTGCAAAAGTACTATCAGAACTATAATCAGCACGATTAAATGATATTTTTGTTTGTCTTATTAGATAATCGTCAAGATAACCAAATTTTTCTTCCATTTTTATTTGAATAATTACATTATTCAAAGGAATATTGTTTGTTGTTTTCCATACAGATTTACCGTATTCGTTGACTTTATTGGCAATTCCGTAATTACTGGCAAAATCAGACTTAGTTGCTGCAATACAGAGCTTATCATGATATTCCAATAATATCATTGAACCTATATTAACATCTGTAAAATTTGTTCCATACGGCATAGAATAGCAATTCCCATTAATGGTTACAGATAATATATCTCCATGTTCGTATCCGGCATTTTGAAACTCAGTTTGAGTTATATTGAGTACAATATTACCAAATTTATCAATACTAGAAATATTACATTGGAAAGAGGGATATTCAAATTCTTGAGCATTGACTAGATATGAAAATAAAAAAGTAATTATTAATGTAAAACAAGTTAATGTTATTTTTTGCATAATGGATATCCTTTTAAAGTCATAAAAGTTAATATTCAGAATCAATTAGGTTAACACTTTCTATAATAGAAGCTGTTATTACAGAACCATTAACTTTTTCATCAAAATTATTGTTAGCATGGTTAATCTGATTGCGGAATTTAGTATTATAATTTCTATATTGTTCAGTGAATTTAACTAAATTCTGTATAGGAAAATTTATAGTTATTGCGTTATTATCTAACATTTTCAGATAATTGTTTTCAATAGTAGAACCACTAGTAATATGCGTTGGTTCATTTAAAGTGTTATTTGTAACTCCAAATAAATCTAAAAGAATTTCTCTTAAATTTTGTTTTTTTATGCTAAAAACAGCTTTTACAAGAATGTTTTTTATATCTTTTTCATTCTGTATTCGTTGAACTAAAAATTTTTTAAAAGAGATATTCGAAGGACAGGCATTACTTAAAAGTTTGTATATGATATCGTTTTTATTTAAATTCATAACGTCATCAACGAAGTTTTTATTCGTTTTTTCTGCGAATGATAATATTTTTTTTACCAAAAGCCCTGTGAATGAAAGCTCATTAGATAAAGTTGCAAGTTGCCTATCTCTTTCGAGTGGACTCAAATTTGAAATAGTTTTTAATTTTAAAATAATTTCGCTAATAGCTTTATTGCAAAAAACAGTATTGTTGGTTGTGCTTTGAGAAGTTTGTTTATATTTAAAACTTCTTATAAAATAACGTTGCCATGGTTCCCATGAATGTTTATTTATATTACATGATTTTATAATGTTATTATCTGTAACTTCAATTAGGTAAGAATTGGTTAAATAAAGTGGTAACCATTCAATATAAAAAGTAACAGCCTGCTGTAGAAAACCATTGGTAGCACACCATTTAATAATTTTACACATACACGAAAATTTGTTTCTATATTCAAGCACAGGTTTAATATTTTCTAAAATATAAATAAAAACTTTATGAAAAGTTTGCTTATCTTGACTTTTTAAAGATGAGGCATTGAAGGATTCGTTTTCGAATTTCTTTATTGCAATGGCAAAATTATTAAGATTTTCATGGATGATTTCATATTTACTGCAAATTTTAATAGATTCAAGAAATTTTTCAAGATTATATAATAAAATTTTTTCTTTGTCGTTTAAATCATTTTGCAAATATTCTTTTAAACTGTTTATATTGCCTTTTACTAATAGCTTTAGTGATAAATCTATGTTACTTTGCAATTTTATATATTCACTTTTTTGTTTTTTTATATTTTCTATTTTTATAGCTAATTGTTTTGGACCAATTGGTTTTTCTATGTAAGCAATATTATATTTTTTGCTAAGATCAGCTAAATAGTTTAGTTCTATATCCATGCCTGTTAATAAAACTATAGGTAATTTTGGCGCATATTCCCTGATCGTTGGCAAAGCTTCAAGACCAGAAGTACTTCCTTCAAAGTGGTAGTCTAAAAATAGAATATCTAGTCCTTCTGGCGTTTCGTATAGAAAATCTTCTACTTCACTTGTAAAATAGAAACTTTGTATGCCAATGCTAGAATCATATTTATGTAAGTATTCTTTTAAACTGTTGTGTAGTTTTTCATCATCATCTGCAATGCCAACAACAAAAGTTTGCATGATATCACCTGTTAAATTTATAAAATGGTTTTGAATTATTTGTCTTGATTAAATAATAACATTTTTTGTGTGTAAATAAGTTTAACTAAAAAATCAGCTTCGCTGATAGGTTTTTGTATATATTGAACATTGTATTTTTGTGATAAATTTATAAGAGTATTTATAGAAATACATCCATTATCAACAATATAAATTAGCAAATTAGGAGAATATTTTCTGATGTCAGACAATACATCAACATTATTAGTATTACATTTAAGATTTGAATCTAAAAAGAGTAAGTGTACAAACTCAGGCTTGTTCTTTAAAAATACTATTAATTCTTCAATAGTATAAAAATGTTTTGATTGAATAAACATATTATTTTTATTAGAGTTGTTGTAATTTTTTATAAAGGATTGAATAATGTTGTGGAAAGTTTGGCAATTGTCGGCAATAGCGACAACAAAGGTTTGCATAATATCACCTGTTAAAATTTTTAATGTTTATCGTGATTGTAGTCAATAGCGTAAATTAAAGGTTTTTGTCCACTTCTTTCTTGTACAAAAATACGGCTTTTTTTGGAAAGCCTATATTCGTATAAATTGTTTATACCCCATTCGACAAAATGTTTCTTTTTGGCGCCAGCTGGTAGAGGAGTATTGTCATTTAAGGGTTTTAAAATTTTATAGACACCTTTATCAAAATTTTTGCCTAAGATTTCGGCAAGCACATATGGTGTGAATTCTAAATTAGGGAAAACTTCTTGAACAAGTGTATATATATCTTTAGGTATTTGTTTATTTGTTTCTAGACGTGTATTAATTTTATCTATATAGTTTTTAAAATTTTCTTGATCTATAGCACGTTCTAAATTTAATCGTTCATTATCTTTTTCTATTAAATCAATATACTGGCCGAATTCTTCTAAATTTTCTTTTATTTTTTTAAAATTATCGTAATTTTTTTTAACAGATATAATTTTACTTAAGATTTCTCCTTCTTCAACCGGTTTTTTTACAAGTTCAATATTATATTTTTCACATAATGACATTGTATTTTCAACTGGAATGAATTCGCCGGTAAATAAATAAATTGGAAGATCCGGTGCATATTCGCGAATAGTTGGTAAGGCTTCAATGCCACTAGTGCTTCCTACAAACTGCACATCTAAAAATAACATATCCAAACTTTCAGGAGAATCATATAAAAAATCTTCGACTTCACTAGTAAAATAAAAGTGTTCTAATTGAATGAGATAATCGTATCTTTGAATAAATGTTTCAATCATATCGTGAATATTTTCCATATCATCAGCTAAACCAACAATAAATTTTTCCATTTTTATTTCTCCTTCATTATTTTTAAAATATTATTTAAGATATTATAGGGAAATAGATTTTAGTTTTTGCACCTAATAAGCCGTCTTCTACAGAATAATTAGAAGCATGAATTTTTCCACCATATAAATTTACAAAAAAGTTAATATAACTTGTTCCTTCGCCATTTCTTGAACTGCCATCAGCATTTTTTCTACTGCTGACAACAACTTCTTTATAAATTTTTTCTGGATCTGGAAATCCACCTCCATTATCTTTAATGGAAATAAAAAAGAATTTTTTATTTTCGAGGTTTGTTATACCGGTTTCAAGAAAAATTTTTCTTTCATATGGTATACGTAATTTTCGAAATTCTCTTTTTTTATTATTTGTAGCTTCTTCTGAGTTGCCGATTAGGTTTTCGACAATACTTTTTATACGTTCTAAGTTAACTTCACAATATTCATCATTTTTGATTAATTCTGGTTTTATAGTAGTATATTTAAAATTTAAACCACGTTCTTTTCTGAGAGAACCATTAATAATTTTGATTTCATTAAGTTTAGTTAAAATATCTGTAACAGTATATTTTTGTGTTTTAATGGAAATTACTTTTGGAATATCATTTAAATCATTTAATATTTCATCGATGTACGGTTTAATATCATCTTTGTGTTGTAAGAAAAATTCATTTTGGTCAGTCCATTTATGACCTAGGTCATAAATGGTGCTTCTTGCTGCTTCTGAAGCAGCTTCATATGTTGTTTCATAAGCGGTGTTTGAAACTTGTTTGATATTCCAATTGGTGAGTAATTCTTGAAGTACATTTTTAGCTTTGGATGTTGTAATGTTGTTAATATCTCTAATCATTTGTAAGTGCATGTATTTATATATTTCTGCTATGTTGTCATTATTTCTGTCTATTTTCAGTTTAAAATAAACTATACCAAGTAATAAATAATATAAAAGGATAAAGGCAGACCACAATGTAATACTGCGATTATAAAGCCTACCGTGTATATAATTTAAATTGTCAGCAAATTCATCTGTCATAATATCAGGAAATACAGAAAAAGATATTGCCCTTGTTAGTCCTATATTAAGAAACGGTTGATTTGCATAAGAATATTTAAAATTATATTTACAATCATTCGTAAGAATAAGACGAGAGTCTATTATTGGTTGAAGTTCGTATTTATCTTTAGGTCTTTTTGATTCATTAAAGATAAAGGGTTCTTCATTTTTTTCAACAGTAATTTCTCCATAAGATTTTGAGTAAATATTTGATAGTAAAACTTTTTTTTCATTTTCTGTAATATTACTTTTAAGGATTGTTGAAGTACTTGTATAAAGTATATTAGCTTCATTATATAAGTTAAAGGCAACTCCATCATAGAACGAATTATAACTAACGTAAATCCAATTAAAACATGCAAATATAAATGAAATTACAATAACTGAAATTTTCCATTTCCATTGTACTACTTTTAAAAATACTGCTGGAACAATTATCATTAGTGAAGATATTAATAATAGCAGTATGCAATTTGGTATTATTATAGCATCTACTAAGCGAAAAATATAAAGCGCAATAAATAATACAAATAGTATAATGCTCATAAGTTTCCAGTTGGTTTCACAATTATTTTTCATAAAAATCACCACTTTTTGTTAATTCAAATTATATATTTAATTATACAGAATTTTCTAAAATATGCAATTAAGATTCTTTGTATACTTAAAAAATCAAATACAAAAATTGTCTATTGCAATTTTTGTTGAAATAATATATAATAATTTAATTCGTAAAATAAAGGAGTAGTATATATGGAAAAATTTGTAGAGTATGGAAAACTTTCTAAGAAAAAGAAACAACAAATTAATGCAGAAAAACGTAAAACATGGGGAAGTATTAAACCTATTGTAAAGGTAAAACCTTCAGCTAAAATTTATAACCGTAAAAACAAACAGGCTCTAATGAAAAGTGATTTTTCATTAGAGCCTGTTTGTTTACTGAAACTAAAAGACGTAATATGAATTTTAGTTTTCACAATTTCAATAAAAGTTTTTTATTGAAATTGTGAATTGTTTGTAATTTTATCTTAATATTGGCGTTTTATGCTTGAAAAAATACCTAAAAAATAGTATGATTTAATCATAAGGAAAATAATTTTAATTTAGGAGTGATATAAATGGCAGCATTACATTTAAGCGCAGAAAATTTTAAACAGGAAGTATTGGAAGCAAAAGGCAAGGTTTTGGTAGATTTTTTTGCAACCTGGTGCGGCCCCTGCCGTATGATGAGCCCGATTGTTGACCAGCTGGCCGATGAACTGGCAGATGTTAAGGTGTGCAAGGTTGATATTGACCAGGCTGAGGCGCTGGCAACCGAATACGGCGTGGAAGTTGTGCCTACGTTTATTGTTTTTGAAAACGGAGAAGCAGTTAAAAGCGTAAGCGGCGTTATGCCGAAACCTGTAATTTTGGATATGCTGAAATAAGGTGTTTTTATGGCTGATAAAATGACGGATATTATTATTATCGGCGGCGGCACAGCAGGAATGACGGCTGCTGTTTATGCCGGGCGTGCCGGGCGCAGTGTTAAGGTGCTGGAACAGAGCATTCACGGCGGGCAGATTATTAATACCAGCCATGTGGAGAATTTTCCGGGCTTTGACAATATTGCCGGTTTTGAATTTGCAACGGCGCTGTATGACCAGGCTGTAAAATTTGGTGCCGAGTTTGTGTACGAAAAAGTTACCGGCATTGAAAATGCAGACGGCTTTAAGCGCGTGCTTACGGCAAACGGGCATTATGATGCCAAAGCCGTTATTATCGCAACCGGTGCGCGTCCGCGGCCGATTGGCGTTGCCGGTGAGGAAAAATTTGTAGGACGCGGCATTTCCTTCTGTGCTACGTGCGACGGCGCTTTTTACAAAGGTAAAACCGTTGCCGTTATCGGCGGCGGCAACACTGCACTGGATGATGCGGTGGTGCTTTCGCAGCTTGCTGAAAAAGTTTACCTTATTCACCGCAGGCAGGAATTCCGTGCCGAAAAACAACTGGTAGAAAAGGTTCATAAACCTGAAAATATTGAGTTCATTCTCGATACCGTTGTAACGGGGCTGAAAGGCGATAAGCGTCTTGAAGGGCTGGAACTGGAAAACAAAGTTACCGGCGAAAAATCGGAACTTGCCGTGGATGGCGTTTTTGTAGCTATCGGCCAGATGCCGGAAAACGGTATGTTTAAAAATGTTGTTGAGGTTGACGCAGGCGGCTATATTGTTGCCGGTGAGGACTGCAAAACAAGCTGCCCGGGCATTTTTGCAGCCGGTGACGGACGTACCAAAAAAGTGCGTCAGCTTACAACTGCTGCGGCAGACGGTACTGTTGCCGCACTTGCAGCAAGCGAATATATAGGTTAAAAATATTAATTCAATGCAAACGGTTCTGTTTAAAAGCAGAGCCGTTTATTTTTTATGCAAACTTCGGTAAACCCATTTAAATTTATGGTAAACCTGTTTACAAAGAATAGTTAACGTTGTATAATGTTGCTGTTAACCGAAACAAACAACAAGGTTTACGTAAACGGAGGGCAAAATTATTATGAATTTTATTATTGAAGTGGCTGATAAAGTTTTAAACGGCGGAGAAGTAACCAGAACCGAGGCAGAACGCTTAATAAATGTAAGTGATGACGATACAATGCTGCTTTTGGCAATGGCAGATAAAATCCGCCAGAAATATAACGGCAATGCTGTCGACTGCTGCGCTATTATTAACGGCCGCAGCGGGCGCTGCCCGGAAAATTGCAAATTCTGTGCGCAGTCCGCTCATTATCATACCGGTGTTAAAGAATATCCGCTGCTGAGCGAACAGGAATTTGTTGACGCTGCCAAAAAAGCCAAAGCCGCAGGCGCAGTAAGGTTTTCGATTGTTACAAGCGGCAGAGGGCAGAGCAAGGCTGATGATTTTGACAATATCTGCAAAGCCTTGAAACGTATTAAAGAAGAAGTTGGCATTGAGGTTTGTTGTTCTTTGGGCATTTTAACGGAGGAGCAGGCTTTTAGGCTAAAAGAGCTTGGCGTAACGCGCTATCATTCCAATTTGGAAACAGCGCCCAGCCATTTCCCCGATATTTGCAGCACTCATACCTATGAAGATAAAATGTTTACCATCCATAACGCGCAAAAAGCAGGCCTGCGTGTTTGCAGCGGCGGTATTTTCGGGCTGAACGAAACGCCGGAGCAGCGTGTTGAAATGGCGTTTGAACTGAAACGCCTTGGCATCGACAGTGTGCCGCTGAATCTTTTAACGCCTATTCCGGGAACTCCGTTTGAAAACAACAAGCCTTTAAAGCCTTTGGAAATTCTGCGTGCTTACGCGGTTTTCCGTTTTATATTGCCGAAAGCGCTTATCCGCACCGCAGGTGGGCGTGAGGTTAACCTGCGCGATTTGCAGTGCCTGGCGCTAAACGGCGGGCTGAACGGCATTATGGTTGGCGGTTATTTAACTACCGGAGGCAGAAGCCCGGAAGCCGACAAAGTAATGATTAAAGATTTGGGACGTACTGTAACGCATCCGGTTTTGTGAGGGGTGAGAGCTATGCTTTACAGTGTAAAAATGCGTTCGGCACAGGGCGGAGCTCATGAAGAAGGCGGCAGGCATATTTCCGGCGCAGAGCGCATTTTGCCGGAAGAACAGCTTGATTATGCCGTGCTTACCATGCTGCACCGGGCGCGCGAGCATGAACGCGGCCGCGCTGATTTTATCAGCTTAAAAGTGGAAGAAATAAAGCCGCAGGATATTGTTTATAAGCCGCTGTTAAGTTTCAGCACCTGCCCGGTAAAAACGGCGCTGGAAGGGCACCGGGCGGCAGTTGCCGAGCTTGAACGCGCCGGAGTGAAGCCCAAAGCCGCCCTTAAAGGGCTGGAAATGCTTGAAAACCTGCATGACAGCATGCGCGGTGCCATTGTTGTTGATTGTGAAAGCGGAATGCGTATTGACGGCATGGGCGAGCGCGGCGTACGTGCCAGCAAAATGGACTGCGTAAACAGCCGCGGCTATGATGAATATATGCAGGCGCGCGGGCTGACAGGTGACCATGTGCGCGAAGCGCTGGTGCTGGCTTCCAAGGTTGCCGGGGCAGAAGGCATGGTTGCGGAACTGTGCTGGTCGGACGACCCATACTATGTTACAGGCTATGTTGCCTCGCCGCTTTATGGCTACCGCCGCATACCTGTAATGAAGGAACGCGGCAGCGGTATTGGCGGCAGGGTGTTTTTTGTGCGTCCGGATACGGATATGAAAGAATTGATTAATTACCTTGAAGAACAGGTAGTGATGATACAAACCGGGGAGGCGCTGACATGCTGACAGAACGCCTGCAGAAAGAGCTGGAGGAAACTTATGCCAAAGGATTAAGGCGCACCGTTGACGGGCTGCGCTTTAAAACTGCGGTACGAGCCGAAGATGAAAACGGCAAGGAATATCTTGTGTTTGCAAGCAATAACTACCTTGGGCTTACCCATGCGACGGAGGTACAGCAGGCTGCGGCAGAAGCGGTACGCTGGGGAACGGGCAGCACGGGCAGCCGCCTTACAACAGGCGCGGCGTTTGAAACCGGCGAACTGGAGAAAGAACTGGCGGAATTTAAACACACCGAAAGCGCGCTGCTGTTCAATACCGGTTACATGACCAATTTAGGCGTACTGTTTGCCCTGGTTAAACCGGGCGATGTTGTTTTCAGCGATGAGCTGAACCATGCCAGCATTATTGATGGCTGCCGCATTGCCCGTGCGCAGGTTGCTGTTTACAAACATAACGATATGCAGAATTTGGAGCGGCTGCTTAAAGAAATTCCTGCCGCTGGCGAGCGTTTTATAGTTACGGACGGCGTTTTCAGCATGGACGGCGATATTGCCAATTTGCCGGAGCTTGTGCGCCTGAAAGAAAAATACGGAGCCTGCCTGATGGTTGACGATGCCCACGGTGTTGGCGTTATAGGTGCGGACGGCAGCGGCACGGCGGCTTATTACAACATGCCGGGCACAATTGATTTGCAGGTTGGCACATTAAGCAAAGCGCTGGCGGCGGAAGGCGGGTACGTGGCTGCCAGTAAAACAATTATTGAATATCTTATCAACAAATCGCGCCCGTTTATTTTTTCTACCGCACTGCCTGCCTGCGTAACGGCGGCTGCATTGGCGGCTTTACGCCTGCTGCGGCAAAAGCCGGAACAATATGTTGGCAGGCTGAAAGAAAATGCGGCCTTAATGCGCAGGCTGCTGTATGACGAAGGCTTTGAAATAATCGACGGCGTAACTCCCATAGTGCCGGTGCTTACTGGCAGCAGCGAAAAAACCATGCGGTTTATGGCGGCGCTTTTGGAGGCAGGCATTATGGTTTCGGGCATACGCCCGCCAACGGTGCCGGAAGGAACAAGCCGCCTGCGTGTAACGGTAACGGCTGCGCATACCGAAGCAGAAATTAAGCAGGCCGCAAAAACTATGGGCAGAATATGGCGTGAATTAAATGCGTAAAGCGAAAGAAGGTCTTGGCATGAAAGCAATCGGTATAACCGCAACGGATACGGAATTTGGCAAAACAGTAGTAAGTTCCTGCCTGGCGGCGGGTTTTAAATATTTAGGCTTTGATATGGGCGTGTTTAAACCGGCGGCCTCTGGCTGCGTGCGTACGGCAGAAGGCAGGCTTGTTTCGGAAGATGCGGAACTGCTTATTAAAGGTGCGGGGCTTACAATGGCTCAGCACGACGAGGTTGTGCCTTATGTTTTGGAAGCGGCACTGGCACCTGCGGAAGCCTCCAAACTTGCGGGCGTTAAATTAGAGCCCGCCGTAATGAAAAAAGCGGCTGCGAAGATGATAAACTCCCATGAACTGACGGTGGTGGAAGGCGTGGGCGGAATTTCCGCACCGCTTACAGATGATTACCTTGTAAAAGATTTTTTCTGCGATATGAAGCTGCCGGTAATAATTGTGGTTAAACCGCTTTTGGGCAATGTTAACCACGCTGTTTTAAGCGCTTATTACGCACAGCACGAAGGCTTGAAGGTACTTGGCTTTATTGTTAACGGCTGGGACGAAGAAAATACCGGTGTTTTGGAGCGCAGCAACCTTTATTATTACGAAAAATTAACCGGGCTGCCTGTTTTGGGCAGGCTGCCGGTTTTAAATAAAGAGCTTTTAACCGGCCCTGATATGCTTGAAGCGGGTAAAATTGCCGCGGAAAACATAGATTTACAGCGCATTTATAAACTTTTGGGAGATGGCGAAAATGAATAAATGGGAAGAACTCGATAAAAAATATATCTGGCATCCTTTTACGCAAATGAAAGGCTGGGTTGAAAACCCGCAGCTTGTTATTGAACGCGGCGACGGCGTAAAACTGTACGATACCGAAGGGCGCGGCTATTATGACGGTATTTCCAGCCTGTGGGTAAATATTCACGGGCACCGCCGCAGGGAAATTGATGACGCCGTTAAAGCGCAGATTGACAAAATTTCCCATTCTACTTTGCTGGGGCTTATTAACCAGCCTTCGGCAGAATTTGCGGAAAAACTGGTGGAAATTACGCCGGAAGGATTAAATAAAGTTTTTTATTCTGATGACGGTTCTACCGCTGTTGAAGCTGCCGTTAAAATTGCTTTTCAATACTGGCAGTTTAAAGGCAGGCCCGAAAAACAGCAGTTTATCAATCTCGGCGATTCTTACCACGGCGATACGGTAGGTGCCGTAAGCGTCGGCAATATCGACGTGTTCCATAAAGTTTACAAACCGCTTTTGTTTGCTACTAAAAAAATGACCTGCCCGTCTTTTTATCACAGCAAACTGGGCTTTAAAACCGAAGAAGAATTTTTAAAATATCTGCTTGACGAGCTTGAAGACTATTTAAAAGAAAATGCCAGCCGCGTTGCAGCCATGATTATTGAACCTTTGGTGCAGGCTGCCGCAGGCATGCTTATGCAGCCGAAGGGCTATATTAAGGGCGTACGCGAGCTTACCAAAAAATACGGCGTACTGTTAATTGTTGATGAAGTTGCCACCGGCTTTGGGCGTACCGGCAAAATGTTTGCCTGCGAGCATGAAGGCGTGCTGCCTGATTTAATGTGCATGTCCAAAGGCATTACCGGCGGGTACCTGCCGCTTGGCGCAACCATGGTTACGGATGAAATTTATAATGCCTTTTTGGGCGAACCGGAAGAATACAAAACTTTTTACCATGGGCATTCCTATACCGGCAACCCGCTGGCATGTGCGGCAGGCCTGGCAGGGCTTGAAATTTTTGCCAAAGATAAAGTTATTGCAGGTTTGCCTCCCAAAATGGCAGTTATTGAAAAATATATGGAAAAATTCGGCAAAATGCAGTATGTTGGCAACGCAAGGCAGTGCGGCATGCTGGCGGGCATTGAACTTATGCGCGATAAGGAAAACAAAGTTCCGTTTGACCCGGCGCTTTTAATTGCCGGCGGCATTTGCCAGAATGCACGCAAATATGGCTTGATTGTCCGCAATATCGGCGATGTAATTATTTTTATGCCGCCTCTGGCAAGCACGGCTGAGCAGATTGAAGAAATGCTCGGCATGCTTGAAAAATCCATGGCGGAAGTATTTGAGAAAATTGCAGGCGGCAGCAAAGTTGATTTTTCTGACCCTTGCGCTTTTTAATCAGCCTCCATTTCCGGCGCTCTTGTGACAGGGCGCCTTTTATTTTTATTTTTTGTTGCAGGTGTATGGTATAATAAAAATGATACACAGCAAGTTTTGGCGGTGATGATAATGGAGGAATCTAAATTTTTAATAATAACCGGTATGTCGGGCGCGGGCAAAACGCAGGCTATCCGCACGCTTGAGGATATGAACTATTTTTGCGTTGACAATATGCCGCCGGCGCTGATTACCAAATTTGCAGAACTGTCCAGGCAGGCATCCGCGCCGCGCAACACGGCAATAGTTGTTGACATACGCGGCGGACGTTTTTTTGACAAACTTGCAGAAGTTTTGGACGAACTGCGTTTAAACGGCTATTCGTATGAAGTGTTGTTTCTGGACGCTTCCGACGCGGTGCTGATAAGAAGGTACAAGGAAACCAGGCGCCGCCATCCTTTGGGGCAGGGCAGAACGTTAAGCGAAAGTATTTCTTACGAGCGCAGCAGCCTGCAAAAAATTAAAGACCGTGCAACGTATATTATTGACACTACCGATATGCGCGCCGACGCGTTGAAAAATAAAATCCGAGAGCTGTTTTCCGTAAGCGGAACGGGCGAACCCATGTCGGTAACGGTGCAGTCTTTCGGGTTTAAGCATGGCCTGCCGCTTGACAGCGATATGGTGCTTGACGTGCGCTTTTTGCCGAACCCTTTTTATGAAGACGACCTGCGGATGTTAACCGGCAATGATGAACCGGTTGCGCAGTTTATAGAGCATTATCCGCAGACGCAGCAGTTTTTGGCAAAAGAAGAAGAGTTGCTGGAAATGCTTTTGCCGCAGTACGTGGCGGAAGGCAAAAGCCAGCTTGTAATCAGCGTTGGCTGCACCGGCGGCCAGCACCGTTCTGTTTATATTGCCAATAAGCTGGCGGCGTTTCTGCGCAGGCAGGGCTATAAAGTTCTGTTAAGCCACCGCGATTTAAGGCTTAAAAACCGCTGAAGGAGGCTATTATGGGCTGGATTAGCTGGCTGTGCCCGGGCATGAATTTAAAACGCTGGCTGCTGCTGTTTACAGTGGGCGTTTTATGCTGTGCGCTTGGGCTGGCATTATTTTTTAATTATCAGTTCATGGGCTATGTTGAAGAATTAATGTTCCGCATGGCCTATCTTACAACCGGCAAATATTCCAATACGGTTTCCATGCTGGGAGGCTTTTTATTCCTGTGCATCGGCGGCTTTGTCATGATATATGCAACAAGGCGCGTTATCCGTTCCGTTGTGGAAGCAGTTCTGCCGGACAACAATTCGTCTTTAATGGAAAAAATCTTTACGCAGAGGAAACTAGGGCGCGGCCCTGCCATTACCGTTATCGGCGGCGGCACGGGGCTTTCCACTCTTTTGCGCGGAATGAAATATATAACAAGCAACTGCAATGCCGTTGTTACCGTAGCAGATGACGGCGGCTCGTCCGGGCGTCTGCGCAAGGAAATGGGCATTATTCCGCCCGGCGATTTGCGCAACTGCCTTGTAGCGCTGGCAGACCGTGAACCTTTGATGGAACGCATTATGCAGTTCCGTTTTAACGACGGTTCGCCTCTTGCGGGGCATAACTTCGGCAACCTTTTTATTGCCGCCATGGCAGAAGCCGAAGGCAGCATGGAAGCAGGCCTTGCGGCAACAAGCCAGATTTTAAACGTGCGCGGCAAGGTAATTCCTTCCACGCTGAGCGATATCCGCCTTAAAGCGGAAATGACGGACGGCACATTAATAGAGGGCGAATCGGAAATACCAAAAGCACATAAACGTATACGCCGCGTTGGCATTGAACCTTCAAACGTGCAGGCGACAAGCAGCGCCGTTGATGCCATTATGAAGGCAGATGTGCTGATTTTAGGGCCGGGCAGCCTTTATACAAGCGTAATACCGAACCTCATGGTGGAAGGAATCCGTGAAGCCGTGCTGCGGTCGGACGCTGTAAAAATTTATGTCTGCAACGTAATGACGCAGCCTGGCGAAACAGACGGCTACGGCGCTTTCGAGCATGTGCAGGCGCTTATTACCCATGCAGGCGCGCAGTTTTTGGATTACGTTATCGTTAATGACCAGAACGTTACGGAAACGCAGCTTGCGCAGTATCAGTTAAAAGGCTCAATTCCGGTTACGCCGGATATTAAAAAAATTGAACGCCTCGGCATTAAGGTTGTGCCCAAGAGCCTTATCAGCAATAAGGATTTGGTAAGGCATAATCCGCAGAAGCTTGCGCAGGCAGTTATTTCGCTTATTTACCGACTGCGTCTGTTCGGTAAGGGCTTCCGCTTTTTCGATTACTTCTTCATGCGCCAGAGCATGCGCAAATTAAAAAATAAATCGGTGTAAAAGGGTAAGGCAATGTCATTTTCCAACGAAGTAAAAAACGAATTGTCACGTCTTGAAGTTTCTAAAAAATGCTGCGAAAGAGCAGAACTTTTGGGGCTTTTGCGTGTAAGCGGCGCCGTTATTTTGCAGGGGCGCAATATGGGCATCCATTTTTCTACCGAAAATGCTGCCCTTGCACGCCGTATGCTGCAAATGTTAAAAAGCAATTATAATGTGCAGACGGAAGTTGTCATTACACGCTCGCGCCGTTTAAAAAAGAACAACCGCTATCAGGTCAGGGTTATTCCTTCCAAAGAAGCAGGCAAAGCGCTGCATGAGTTACAGCTTTTGCCTTACAGCGACGTTGCGGAAAGACATAAACTGCTTGCCAAATCCTGCTGCCGCAGGTCATTCCTGCGCGGGGTGTTTCTGGCGGGCGGTTCCGTAAGCAAGCCTTCAAGCGATTATCATTTGGAAGTGGTAACGGAAAACGAAGAACTGGCCAAAAGCATTGTAAAGGTAATGCACGGTTTTTCGCTGCCGGCAAAAATTACCGACCGCAAAAATGATTTTATTGTTTACATGAAGGACGGCAACAGCATTATTGACTTTCTTTCGGTTATCGGCGCGCATAATGCGCTGATGGAGTTTGAAAATGTGCGTATTGTTAAAGAAATGCGCAATAATGTTAACCGCGTTGTAAACTGCGAAACGGCCAATTTGAATAAAGTTGTGCAGGCTGCGGTTGAACAGCTTGAAAGCATCCGCTATCTGGAAAAGAAGGGGCATTTTGGCAAGCTGCCTGCCGCACTGCGCGAAACGGCAGAACTGCGCCTTGAAAACCCTGACGCTTCACTGGCAGAACTTGCCAAAGCCGCTAACGGCAAAATAAGTAAATCCGGCCTTAACCACAGGCTGAAAAAATTACAGCAAATTGCAAAAGAACTGGGGCTGGAAATTAATGATAAAAATAAAGAGCAAGTGGATTAAAATAGTTCTGCTGGTGCTGGTTGTTGTTGCGGCAGCGGCTGCAAAGCCTTTTTATGACGGTTACAGCGAATACCGCAAAAATGCAGTGCCGGTTTTGGAATATCATTCTGTTGGCGGCAGCGATGAATGGCCTGCCGAAGTAATAATCAAAACCGAAGTTTTTGAAAAACAGCTGCAGTATCTTCATAATAACGGCTACCGCATGCTTTCCATGGAGCAGATGATAGACGGATTTAAAAACGGAAAAGACATGGGCAAGGCGGTTGTGCTTACTTTTGACGACGGCTATATGGATAATTACACCAATGTTTTTCCGCTGCTGAAAAAATATAATGCCAATGCTTCGTTTTTTATAGTGCAGTCTAAAATAGGCAAGCCCAATTACATGGGGCATGACGAAATTACGGAGCTGATTCGCGCAGGCAACGATTTGGCTTCCCATACAATCAACCACAACATTTTAACTGATATTGATCCCAAATATTTTGCGTGGGAGCTTTCAAGTTCCAAATTCTTTTTAAAAAAGGAATTTGATATGTATTATGTGCATCTGCTTTCGTATCCCAACGGCAAATATGACGAAAAAGTAATTGCCGCAGCGCAGAAGTACGGTTACAATTATGCCGTTACTGGCAAAAACGGCGCCGTTGATAAAAACTGGGTGGAAAACCATCCGATGGAAATCGGGCGCGTAATTATCAAGGGCGACATGACGGAAAGCGAGTTTGAAAGCAAACTGGAACGCTCCTATTTATTGGGGTATTTAAAAAGCGTGGTTTTCGGCAGCCTGTTTTTTTACTGATAAGGCTTGCGGATTTAGTTAAAACACGGTACAATATTATAAATAATGATTTTGGAGGAATGAACGATGAAAAAACATATCACTACCGTAAATAAAGCAATGCTCAACAAAACTTTAAGAACCGGTGGCTGCGGCGAATGCCCGGCTTCCTGCCAGTCTGCATGCAAAACTTCCTGCACTGTAGGCAACCAGGTTTGTGAACATAAATAATCCGTTCGGATAAAAATTAGCAGATCTGTTACAGCTCCCTGCATGTCAGGGGGCTGTTTTATGCTTTGAAAGGTGGAATTTGATGCTGATACATAAAATGCGCCTTGACGATTACAAGGCTGTGCTTGACGTTAACAGCGGTGCGGTGCATTTGGTTGATGACCTGATTTACGATTTGCTGGATGTTTTTAACGGCGAAAATGGTGAAGAAGCCATCAACGCAATGAAAGACCGCTATGACGAAGCGGAACTGCGTGAAGCCGTTGAAGAACTGACGGAACTGAAAAATGAAGGGCTGCTTTTCTCTCCCGAATTTGAAGTACCGCCTACTTTCAGCGAAACACCGGTTTTAAAATCGTTATGCCTGCATATTGCGCATGACTGCAACCTGCGCTGCGGTTACTGCTTTGCCGGTACCGGCGATTTTGGCGGCTGCCGTGCTCTGATGAGCAAAGAAGTTGCCGAAAAAGCAGTTGAATTTGCCATTACAGGCAGCAAAAAACGCCATAATCTGGAACTTGATTTGTTCGGCGGCGAGCCGCTGATGAATTGGCCGGTTGTGGAGCACGTTATTAACTATGTGCGCCGCCGTGAACAGGAAACCGGCAAGAACATCAAGCTGACGCTTACAACCAACGGCACTTTGCTGAACGATGAAAACATTAAATTTTTGAACGATAACCGTGTAATGCTGGTATTAAGCCTTGACGGCAAAAAAGAAACGCACGACAGGATGCGTCCGTTCCCGAACCATACGGGCAGCTATGATGCGGCTGTGCGCGGCTTTAAAAAAGTTATCGAAAGCCGTCACGGCAAAAACTATTATCTGCGCGGAACCTATACCCATTACAATCCGCATTTTTGCGAAGATACCCTTGATATGACCAAAATCGGCAAGGAAATTTCCGTAGAACCGGTTGTTGGCACTGATGAGCCGTATGTACTTACTGAAGAAGATTTGCCGGTATTGTACGAAGAATACGATAAACTGGCGCGTGCATACCTGCAAAAACGCCATGAAGGCGACCCGTTTGACTTTTTCCATTTTAATGTTGCACTTGATAACGGGCCCTGCGTTGCCAAAAGGCTAGCTGGCTGCGGTGCTGGGCATGAATATTTTGCCATTACTCCGGAAGGTGATATTTACCCTTGCCACCAGTTTGTAGGGCGTGAGCAGTATAAACTCGGCACGCTTGATACCGGCGTTGTGAAACCAGATTTGGTGCAGAAATTCCGCCATACCCACGTAATGACGAAGCCTGCCTGCCGCGAGTGCTGGGCAAGGTTCTTCTGCAGCGGCGGCTGCCATGCCAATGCCGACCTTATTAACGGCGATATTTCCATTCCGTATGAATACGGCTGTAAACTGCAGAAAAAGCGCCTGGAATGTGCCATTATATTGCAGGCCATTCTGTCTGCCGAAGCGCAGCAGGGCGAGGATAACAGGCCGCATATAACAAACTTTAAGTTCGAAACTGAATAAATTTTTCATACCCCTGCGAAAAATTTTACGCAGGGGTATTGCATTTTATCGTAAAATCTGCTAATATACTAAATACAGTTTGTTACATAAGTTTAACAAATGCTTAACTTAAAAAACTTTTCAAAAAAAGTAAAAAAGCACTTGACAAACCTTTGAAAGTGTAATAAACTATACAAGTCGCCGGAAAACGGCAGCACCTTGAAAACTGAACAAGAACCAAGAAAAAGCGAATGTGCGGGCGAGTTTGCTTGAAGTGAAAGCAGAAAGCAAATGAGCCAAACAAACAAAATTCTGGATTAAATAATTAAGAGCCAATCGGTTCTTCAATAGGTATATTGGAGAGTTTGATCCTGGCTCAGGACGAACGCTGGCGGCGTGCCTAACACATGCAAGTCGAACGGAACTTCTTTAAAGGATTTCTTCGGAATGAATTTGATTAAGTTTAGTGGCGGACGGGTGAGTAACGCGTGAGTAACCTGCCTCTAAGAGGGGAATAACATTCTGAAAAGAATGCTAATACCGCATAACATATATTTATCGCATGGTAGATATATCAAAGATTTATCGCTTAGAGATGGACTCGCGTCCGATTAGTTAGTTGGTGAGGTAACGGCTCACCAAGACCGCGATCGGTAGCCGGACTGAGAGGTTGAACGGCCACATTGGGACTGAGACACGGCCCAGACT
>ERZ825525.982-NODE-982-length-29640-cov-6.900186_pt1 | contig 29640 bp, 27 predicted proteins | sample MGYA00519930_ERZ825525 | MGnify/ENA primary metagenome ERZ825525 (study PRJEB31778, sample SAMEA3449203) | human gut metagenome | biome: human gut; feature: human-associated habitat; material: faeces | place: United Kingdom | collected 2010/2012 ... | reverse complement strand
AGTCGTAGTCGTCGGGCAGGGCGTTGCAGATTTCGTCCAGCTTTTCCCACAGCGCTGCGTTTCTCTGGAAGATGGCGTCGCTCTTTTCCTCAATTGCCTCGATCTGCTCCCAGATGGCATCCTCGTTCTCGGTGGCAATTTTAGTAACAGGCTCCATTGGTGCGGATGTGGCGGCAAAGGCGGAGGTTGCTGTGCCGATGGCTGTTACCACCAACGCCAGTGCCAATACAAGGCTCCAAATCGTTTTCTTTTTCATGGTATTTTACTCTCCTTTTTTAATCGTTTTGGTTGGGCGTCAACCTTGATTGCAGTATACAGGAGAGCGCCAAATACTTCCCCCGCAAAAGTGCATGGAAAGTGTCACAAAAGTGCAACGAGACCAGCCCGGAAAATGAACGAAAGCCCGCTCCACGCCTCAAGGGCAGAAACGGGCGGACGTTCTTATTCTGATTTCACTTCGCGCATCAAGATGGACCTCATTCATATATTTCCCGGTCCGTTTGCAAAGGCAAGCCATTTTGCGCCGTAAAAATCAAAGTAGAAGCGCTGCCCCACCTCGTTTTCCACAAAGCGTCTTTTAATATGATACCAGCCGCGAAGCTCATCTCGCAGGGCGGCGTCCATGGAGATTGGCTCTACCCATACGCAGTCGTACCCGGTAAGCTCGTCCCTTCTCAACGGCATGGATACTGCCGCGCCGGGTGTTGCAAAGGCCGGAGGCAGAACATACACTTCGGCTGCATCTGCCAGCGACAGACGCATCCCGCTTGCGAAGAGAAGCTCTCCTTCTATCGCATTCACCATTGCCCAGCCATATCGGCTTGAGAAGACGGGTGTATCATGAAAAGCCGGCAGAGCTTCCGGCGGAATCGGCTGAAGCATATCTGCCCGATGATATCGAGCTTCCGGAAGGCCCAGAAGAAAGTCCACGCTCACGCCGTAAAGCTCAGACATCTGAATCAGGGATTCCACAGAAGGATTCTTCCTCTCGCCCTCCCACGCGCTCAATGTCGGCTGCGAAACGCTAAGCATTTTGGCCGCCGCCGTTAGCGTAATCCTTTTCTGTTTTCTTGCCAATCTATATCGCCGAGCCGTAAAAATACCCCCTTCGGCATACCGCGAAGCTTCGCAGTGCGCATTGTCGGTTATTCTTTGTCCCTATTGACATTGACGGCAACTCCGTTGAATTCCAAATGATCTTCTACCGGAACGATTAACACCTTTTGACCGTCGATGACCTTCGCTTCCACAAGATGGCTGTATTCAGGATCAATAGAGAGTGATGCCTTCTCCGTTTTCAGCTCCACTTTCTTTGCATCAATCAGGTTGGCCGGATTGAGAACGGCGCCTGCGCCGAACCGTTCCCCACAGGCAGCTTGAAAAGCTTCCGCCTGTTCCTCCGAAGCACCGCAATCCAAAATAATCTTGCTCACTTCACAGGGGCTGACAGTCAGCGGCTCCGGATCCTTCGTCTCCCGATGCTCTTCAATCATTGCGGCAAGTTGACCGTGGATTGCCTGCACGATCTCAAGGCTGCAGGCGCTGCCCAACGACTCAGAAAGAGCGGATTCAAAAGCCTCCCGCTGTTCTGCGGCTGACATGGGCAAATCGGTATGGAATACTGCATCGATAAACTCCTGATGCAGTTCTCCCTCTTTGCGGGAGTAAAAAAGCGCATTGTAGATGTTGGCGCTGCGGTTATCAAAGGCCGGGAACAGGAAGCCCAGCTCCGGCGCAGCGACAGTTTGACTGGCGGCACAATGAAACTCGTTATCTCCGGAGAAATAGCCCAATTCCGTTTTTCCTGTTTTAACCGGGCAGACCGCACACAGAATGTAGGAAAAGACCTCATCCGATTCCTCGGCTCGCATGGCGTCGCAATTTCGACGGGGTACATCGTAGCTGTCGCTTGCCAGCAGCAACAGATAATTGCTCTCGCCCATGTCCAACGATTGAATGACTTTCTGATAAAATGCCTGCCGCACCCGAGCATCCTTCGCACCGGATGTGCGCAGTTCCATCAACATTCTGTGTTCTTCCCCCGTCATGACCTGCTGGGTGGAAAACACAATATCGATCAGGTTTTTTCCGAGTGCTCCTGACAGTGCCTTTTTCAGCAGGCTGAGGTATTTTTCGGCTTCCTCCTGCGTCATCATGCCAAGCGACTCGTCCAAATCGGTTATAATCTCCTTATTGCTATTGACAAAACAGCCGTAAATACGGCTGATGGCATTTTTATCCGGCTTCCAGCGGCGGCGCAGCTCGTTGAGTTCTTTTTGGTTCATTGGTTTTATCAGACCTTTCGTTATGATATTTGGTTGGTAGCATTGTGGCAGTTCAGATACATGTTCGGCTTTTCACCGTACTTGACATTCCGCACCAGCGCAATGTCTGTATCTGAGAGTCATTTCTTTTACGATAGGCGGCCAACCTCTTCACAAGAGAATTCCAAATGATGCTCTTCACAGTATCTGCGGATCACGAGAAGCATCATTTTTGTCGGAAGTGACCTTCCGTTTTCCCATCGGTTTACGGAGGTATAGCTGACACCCAATTCCTTGGCAAGCTGAGTCTGGGACATCCTCCGTTCACTGCGCAGTTTCAGAATCGCATCTGCAAAGGTCATTTGCTTCACCTCTCTTATGTAGCACAGTATAGCATATTATGCCTTCACTAAGCAAGCCCGGAATTGTACATCCCATTCAACAAACAACGGGAGTGTTAGTTCAAAAAATTAGAGTTAACTGCTTATCTTATCCATATTGCAAGACTGCCGCTCGGCAGTTTTCGCTGTCGGGCGGCAGTCTCATGCTTCAAGCAATATATTCAGGGTCTGCAGAGCAATGCTGATTACGGAAATAAGCACCTTGCATCCGTTCTCGCCTTTGAAAGATTGAACTTTAGAGAAACATACGCCCCAGACGAAGGCGGAAACGAAGTTATTACAAATAGTGGCGATCATCAAGCCGCAGCTAAGCCTGCAAGTAGTATTGATTACAGGAAAGACAATCAGACACAGGATAACATTCTGCCGCCCCTACATCTTGCTTATAATTCATCCTCCGTCCGCTTTTGCAGGAGGGACAAGCCCACAAAGCAGAGTGCAGAGAAGGCGATGCCGCAAAGAGTGTATATCCAGTTAAAGAACAGCAGATTGACTGCGTACCGCATGGGCATCCGGGTAAAGAGCACCGCATACGGCTCGATCGTCCCAATTGCCTCCATGACCGCCGTGACACGGAACGGACTGATCCCGCACAGATACGCGCCGAGGAAATACAATGTCAGCTTCTCGGCAACGGCAGGAAGCAGGAGTCCGAGTACATAAAACCACGGTTTTTGCTTTTTGCAGCGCTTCCACAGATACAGTGCCCCAAAGCAGTACGGCAGCAGCGCAAGGCAGATGCCCTGAGCGGTCAGGTGCAGCTGCAGCCCGAATACAAGAAAGACCATACGGATCAAAAGGTATCCGCCGAGAATGATCAGCCAGCAGATCAGCAGGGATCTCAAGATGAGTTTCCTATGTGCGGGTGTTTCATGGTTATACATTTTCTTTTCCTCCTTACAGATTCTCATTTTTCAAGGCGTCGATGGGATTGTCCTTTTTTACCTTGCTCATTGAATACATCATGGTGGCGAATACGACCAGAAACACGCTCAGTACGGCGATGCCGATGGCTGCCCACGGCAGATGGAAGGAGGTTTCATAGGCCGTTGTGACTGCGCGGTAGATGAGATATGTAATGCCGCAGGACACCGGCAAACCGAGAAGCAGCGCCTTGGAGCCGTACAGCAGGCACTCGTAATTCATCATCCTGCGAAAGCCCTTCTGCGTCATGCCCACCGATTTCAGCATGGCAAACTCCCGGCGGCGCAGGCTGATATTCGTGGAGATCGTATTGAACACATTGGCCGCGGCAATCAGGGAGATCAGCACGATAAAGCCGTAGGCAAATACCCGGATAATGGTCACAACATTCCGGTCTGTCTCGGCGTTTGCGGCGTAGTCGAAAAGCTGCCGGCTGCTGAGACCGTTTTCCGTCAGCACAGTCGCCAGATTTTCAAAGCTCGCGGTGTGATTGCTCGATGTGAGGAAATACTCTGTATTACGGAATTGATTCAGCGCCGCCTCGGGAACCACGCTCTCCAGCATGCTGTACGGATAGATCATATTGATGGCTACCGGTGTGCTGCGGCTGACAAAGAACGGAGCCTCCTCAATGGTTTTTTCGGACCGCAGCGTGTATTTTGCAAAGGATTCCTCATAGGGCAGCTCGATGATGTCGTTCTCGTTGTCTCTGTTTTGATAGAGAACGACCTTATTGCCGTTCTCATCGATTCGGCTGTCTTTTCTGTAATATCCGTCGATCTCTACATAGTAAAGCCCCTCGATCACGCACACATCGCCCTTGAGCGTGTCCAGCGTGACATACTTCTCAAGCCGGCGGTCAAGTTCAATGTTGCGATCCAGGGCAATGCCCAGGGGGTTGTCCCGGTCATAGTAATCCGCTTCCATCAGGTCGTACTTTTCCAGCAACCTGTTGAACTCGGCGTCCGCAACGAAGTACAGATAACCGGAGATGCCAAGCTCCTTCGGCGCTCTGTCCTCACTTTCCATGCCGAAGTTGGAAAAACGGTCGGCAAACATTGCCGTGACATATTCGCGGGAGATGTCGCCCTGCAAAAACTGCTTCTTGGTATAGGTACCGCCGGTGACATTCGATTCGGAGAAAAGCAGTTCCAGAAGCGCATCGGGCGTCATGGCGGAGGAAGCGTCTGACTCCGCCGCGTAGATCAGGTCGAACTGATCGGAGGCCAGCCCTCCCTCAGCGGATTCCATCATGTAGTCGGTGAAGGCCGCCGCAGAAACAAAGAGGACGATGCTCATAAAGAGGCTGACGACGGTGGTTCTGTATTTTTTCCGGTTGCGCTTATAGTGCTTGCCGGCAAGGACGCCGGGAAGTCCGAACAGCTTGTAGGCGAGCTTCGAGGTTCGGACGGGTCTGCCGCTTACCTTGATGTCCATGCTCTGGCGGATCGCCTCCACGGCGGAAACGCTGGTTGCCCTTTTTGAGGGAATCCATGCCGAGATCAGAACCGTGACAAGTGCAATGACCGCAGCAATGACGACAGCCTGCCACGAAACACAGAGCCGCATGGGAATGTCCACACGGACAAGGGAGAAAAATTTATCTCCGATCAGGAGGAGCGTTATGCCGATACCGCCGATACCCACCAGAATGCCCAGTGGGATGCCGACAATGCTGACCGCCAGCGCCTCAAACAGCACCATTCTTCGAAGCTGCTTTCTGGTGGCGCCCACCGAGGACAGCAGGCCGAATTGCCTTGTCCGCTCCGAAACAGAAATGGAGAATGCGTTATAGATGAGCGATACAGAGCCGAACACGATCAGAGCGATGATGATGGCGGCAAGACTGTAAAACGCGGTAAGGAAGGAATCGAACGGAGCCGTGCCGGAATACAGCAGGACCTTTGTATTGTAGGCATAGCGATACTCTTGCGTATAGCCCATTTCCTTCATGAAGTCATACACCCCGGCGGGCTTGTGCAGCTTGAAATAACAATGAATCGGAGACTGATCGGCGGATTTGGTGTCCGCTGCCGTAAGCGCTGTGTACCCGGGCGCGGAATAGTCCTCAAAGGTAGGCCTTTCATAGATACCGACCACCGTGTAGGTTCTTGGTTCGGTGTTTTCGAGCCTTTCGCCGCTCATAATCTCCACCTGCGTTTCGCTGTCATAGGTGTATACGGGCGTGTCCTGTCCCAGCCTCCGGCCGTCAAGTGTCCTGTCACCCACATCAAGCGTGACGGTGTCGCCGAGCTTATAATTCACCTTGCCGTTTGATGTCAGGTGCTCCGGCAGAATAATTTCCGTGGAGTCCTTCGGCAGCGTACCTAAAATGAGATGCACCGGCATTGTCTTAAAATAGCCGGAGGCCGCATCGCCGCCAAGCACATACAGATAGGGCTTTCGCTCGTTGGCGCTGTCGATCTTCGCGTAACCCAGAACCTGCGCGTAGGCTGCGGAGGAAACCCTGTCGGAATCGCGGATGTCCTCATAGTCCTTATATGCGGCGTCATAAACCGCTCCGTACCAGTCCCCGTCGATGTGGATCGCACAACGCAGCACGAAATTCTGCATACTGGAGACAAGGGTCGTGGACGCGCAGATCATCGCCGCCGAGAGCATAATGCCGATGATCGTGACGATGGTTCTCGTCCTGTTTTTCTTCAGGCTCTCTAAGGTTACCTTGTTGAAAACATTCATCTGCGGATCACCTCGTCTCTGGTGATTTTCCCGTCCTCAATGGAAAGGATTCGATCCGCCTGCAGGGCGATGCTCTCGTCGTGGGTGATGACAAGGAGGGTCTGCCCGTATTTTTCGTTGGAAACCTTCAGCAGTTCCACGATCTCCCGGCTGCTTTTGGAGTCAAGATTTCCGGTGGGCTCATCGGCAAGCACCACCGCAGGCGCATTCATCAGAGCCCGGCCGATGGACACCCGCTGCTGCTGGCCGCCGGAGAGTTGGTTCGGCAGGTGGTTCTCCCGGCCGGTAAGCTTCAGAGTGGTCATCAGCTCAGCCAGTCGATTTTGATTGACCTTCTGCCCGTCCATAAGTACGGGGAGCGTGATATTTTCCGTGACATTGAGCACCGGAATGAGATTGTAAAACTGATAGATCAGTCCCACCTGACGGCGGCGGAAGATGGCGAGCTGTTCCTCGTTCTGCGCGTACACATCCTTGCCGTCCATAAATACCTTGCCGCCCGTAGGCCGGTCTACGCCGCCGAGGATGTGAAGCAGTGTGGATTTGCCCGAGCCGGAGGGGCCGATCACGGCGACAAACGCTCCCTTCTCCACCGAAAAGGAAACGCCGTCCAGCGCCCGCACCTCGTTCTCGCCCTTGCCATATACCTTTGTCAGGTTTTCCACTCTCAAAATCTCCATATCGGGATACTCCTTTCGCTTTTTACACCCCCATTCTATTTTGTCAAGGTGACACGGCGGTGACTTTCAGGTGACGGATCCGTCACTTAGTAAAAAAGGGAGCCGCCGGTCCCTCGCCTCCTAATAAGAAAACATAAGAAAGTCAGTAAAATCAATGTTTTCAAAGGCAGGGAATCTGTGTTACAGGGGGTATGGGGAACGCCCCATCAAGCAAAAGGCGGGGACTCGTCAGAGTCTCCGCCTGCTGTCTTTTGGCTCCAAAAGACCTTGCTTGCCAACTTCCAAAGCCTTTCAGTTTCACTAATTGTTAAGAAGACATTCCATCTAACCTTTTAAGTCCTTCATGAAACAGAATTAGTCCTGACACGAAAAAATGCAGAAGTGCTGGCAGAATACCCTATAATTGAATAATCCCCCAAAAACAATAGTGTAGGATAGTAACTGGTAATAGCAATTGGAATGATCCAGGTCAACAAAACAACTATTCCATCGTTAAATAGTGACAGCGGATATTTTGTAAACTCTTTTAACGAAATGATCATCGAAAGTGGAGAAAAAGTGCCTTTCGAAAACAAAAGAATAGCTGACGAAATAATCGATAATGGACTAATTGCTTACAAAAAAATCATAACCAAACAACGTGCAGATGTATCGAAGTCCTTGATCAATTTCTTCACGAGAAAAATCATGCATTGCTAAATAATCATCAGAGCAGTTATTTAGCTTTGAATAGAAATCAAGGGCTATCTGAAGCCATGATAAATCCGACTGATCCAAGTCATTGAACAGCAAATCTTCTGCTGCACAAATGTCCCCATCGTCAATCATTTTTTCAAGCATTTTCCCATAACTAGAATCTTCAATTTGAGTTGCAGTCTGTTCGTTGGCTGATATCCCAAGTGCAACAGCCAAAATTGCTTGGATCATAGCTTCAATTTGACGCATGAGCCAGTCTTGCTGATAAATCATTTTGCCTCCATGTTCGTTGTTTTCTTCTGCATATTTTTCTCGTTTGTTGATATGATTGACAAAATGCAACCTGCTCCTAAAAAGGCAAATACATCCTTCAAATCCACAGATGAATACAAGGGAATTAAGTAAAAATAGTCTGGTGTTCCCTTATAAATTAAACTGTCTAGGACCGTCGATAAAATTGCCGAGGAAATTAGGGTTACACCAGCATAGCCGATAGGCGTCTTGAAATTAAAACGATTTTTACTCTTTGAGAGCAGGTAGAGCAATAGCAAAAAGAAGGGAAGCAGCAATAGTTTTGCACACGCAACAATATAAGGCGATGCGAATTTATCTGCTGCTTGAAGTACTAAGGTCTGGTACTTGTTCAGAATTACGAGGATCGATAGAATATTGGGAATAACAGGAATGGAGATTTCGGACGGAGCAAAATATAGTAGCGCTTTTATAACCTGATCTATGATTAAGAAAATCAGCACTAGTAGTATGCCCCGTACCTTCGTAAATGCTTGTCTAGTTAGAAATTGTAGTATAATTATTGAAAAAACTAGTACGATGCAAAGCCAAACTATTGCATTAACTACGGCTAATGTTGTCCGCGTATAATCAAATTTTAAAAAGACTACGGCAAAAAATAGAAGCCATAAGAACTCGGATATAACAATGGATTTGCTGATTTTGCTCATATATGTACCTCCACATATACATGAAAAACCCTACAAAAAGCTCTATTTAAGAGTGCTGGTGTCATGAACTACATGTTTAGTCCAATGCCGTGGCTAGGATATCGGGAGGCACCTTCAGACGGTTCCCTTATAAAAGCGGATGGTGAACATGGCTCCTACGGGCTTGCGGTTCTCTGCCTTTACGGTTCCCCCTTGCCCAGCTATAATCATGCGTGATAAGGCAAGCCCGATCCCAAAGCTTTTGCCGTCGGAATCCTTGCCCTTATAGAAGCGTTCAAAGATGTGGGGCAGATCCTCCGGAGAAATGCCCGTGCCGTTGTCTTTAATTATAATTTCGGAAAACAGGGCGTTTTCGGTTGCCTCGATCTCAATCCTGCCCCCCTCTGGGGTGTGCTCCATGCAGTTCTTCACAATATTGCCGATGGCCTCGCTCGTCCATGAGAGATCTCCCCGGAAAGCCCCGTCCGCATGGATACGCAGCTCCTGCCCGCGCAGCTCCATGGGAATGAGCAGGGTCACACAGGCCTTTTTGAGCAGTTCCTCCAGGCTGACCTGCTCCTGCTTGAACTGCACCGTGCCGGCGTCCAGCCGTGAGATCTTCAGAAGTGTGGTGATCAGCCAGTCGATGCGGGAGAGCAGCTCGTAGAGCTCATGGATAAGCTGCTGCCTGCGCACGTCGGTCAGCTTCGGCTCCGACAGCAGTCCAATCAGCAGATTGATAGAGGTCAGGGGCGTGCGGATCTGGTGAGAGATATCCGCGATGGAATCGGCAAGATATGCCTTTTCCCTTGTCAGCGTTTGCTGCTGCTCACGCAGGCGTATGGTCATCTTATAGATCTCACTGTGGAGGATGCTCAGCTCACCCTCTGAATAGCTGTCAAAATCGATCGAACTGTCGCCGTGCAGAACTTGATTGATATCATCCGCAAGGGAAGAAATCCTCTGATACCTCTTATAAGTGCTGATGCAGAATACCAGCATAAGGAGCAGAGAAAGCCCTGCGGCTGTCAGCCCGGCGCGAATGTCGAAGAAAAAGCAGACGGCGCAGGCGGCTGCGGAGAGCAGCAGCTGCCACAGCAGTGCCTTTCGCACCTCTTTGTTTTTCAGCAGCTTGATCATGCGTCCACCTTATATCCTGTCCCGCGAACCGTCAGAATGATCTTCGGGTCGGTGGGGTCATCCTCAATCTTCTCCCGCAGCCGCTTGATGTACACCGTCAGCGTATTGTCATTGACATACTCGCCGGCAACATCCCAGATGGCGTCAAGAAGCCTCTCACGGGTAAGCACGATTCCCCGATTGTTGATGAAAAACAGCAGAAGCCGGTATTCCAGTGCTGAGAGGAACAGGTCCCTGCTGTTCTTCACCGCCGTGCCCTTTTCGGTGTCCACCACCACATCACCGAGCTTCACCGTTTTGCCCATGCTGCCGGTGAGTCGGAGCACATTTCGGATGCGGGAGATAAGCTCTCGTGGGCGAAACGGCTTTGGAATGTAATCGTCGGCGCCCAGGTCGAAGCCCGTAACGGTGCTGAACTCGTCGCCTGACGCGGTAAGGAAAATAACGGGGACATCAAACTCGGCCTTGATCGCTCTGCACGCCGCGAAGCCATTGCCCTCCGCCAGAGACACATCCAGCAGCACAAGATCCGCCTTTTCCTCCGCAAGCAGCTTCATGGCCGCCGCCTGCCCGGATACACTTCGCACAAGGTACCCTTCGCTGTTCAGATATTCGATCAAGCTCGCAACGATAATTTTATCGTCTTCTACCAATAGTATCTTTATCATAGTCAGTCCTTTATTCTGATTGCCGCGGAATCACAACCACTTCCCGATGAAGCCATATTCCACACGGTTGCCATCGTCCCATTCTGCAATCACACGGTAAACAAAGCTGCCGCTTTTCAGATCGAACGCATATCCTCCGTCATACGGAAGAATGCCTGTGATTGTCTCAACCTCGCCGCCGTTTTGGGGGACGCATTGTATCCGCACTGTATCCGGCTGCACCTCGAAATATAACCGGATCTCGCTTGCCTTTCTGTGGGAAATCAGTCCCTCGGCGGCTGCCGTGATCTCCGGCAGAGAAGTCTCTTCGCCGATCGCAGGCCCGCATCCAATGATGGAGCTCATTGTTCCATCCTCATTCGGTTCCGGGGCCTGCCAGTAGTAGGCGCAGGGGGAAGCCGTGATTTCATCTGTTTCACCCATTGCCCCAGACATGGCATTCACCTGAAGCTCCGGTATGGTGATTGGGTCGGAGGGCTGTGCCTCCTTATACGGCAGATTCATTTTTACTTCAAACTCTACCCAGTTTGCCATCGGCGTGGAATACTCCGTGCCCTCCTCGTACCGGAACTCCGTCTGCAAGCGGTATCGTTCCCCGGCTATCAGGTTATACGGCGCCGTCAGGTCATAGGAGAGCTCGTTATCCATGCTGCTGGGAAGGCTGTACTGGATGGCGGGATAATCAACCTGACGTGCGGGCGTGACCTTTTGCCATCCACCGTCCTTCATTTGATACAGCTCAAACGCCTGCCCGTAGGCAATCGTCTTGCCGGAATCGTTTTTCCAGCGCAGATCGAGCCGGAGATTCACGCTTCCGCCGCCAATGCGCACAACCTCAAAGCCTACGCCCTCGGCACCGCTTCCCGCGTCAAGAATGCGAAGCAGCTCGTTCTGCGGAAATTGTGGCTCCGGCTGCTTCTCGCAGCGATAATATGTCACCGCCGCAAACGCACATGCGGCAATGGCAATCAGCGCAAGAATGACCACCCATATTACGGAAACCTTTCGTTTCATCATGGTGCACCTTCCTTTCTATCTTTTTGTTCTCTTTTTCCTGCGGCTCAGCAGAAACACGGCTACGCCAACGGCGGCAAGCACTGCCGCCATTACAATGATAAACTCTGTCGGCATAATGTACAAGCTCAACCACTTCGGGGGCTGAGGGGTCTCCGATTCGGAAAGCGTAAAGGTCAGTTCGCTTTCCGGCAGACCCGGCAGGGTCAGCGCATACCCACCGTCCGTCTTTGTAAAGCCGTCAATACCGCTTTCCGTCATGTAATAGGGCGTTTTTACCACAACTTCCAATTCTCCGAACTGCGCCCAGGTTTTTGCCGGGGAAAGCAGATAGGTATACGAATAGAGGCTCGGTGTATAGCCCGCATCAATGGCGGGATACAACGGCGCTGTCACTGCGTTTTTCAATGTCTGCCCCGGCTCCAGCGTGAGGGTGTACTCATACCATCGCATCAAGCGGTCTGAAATATTAAAGTCGATCTCCTCGCTGTGGATTGCTCCATATTCCCATTCAAAGAAGTTCAAAGCAGTGACCATGGCATTATACCAGTCGTAATCCAAAATGCCGGAATCAGGGTCATATTCCTGCAGCAGGAAATCCTTCAGTGTGAGCGGCTCTGCGGGCGCCATATTAGCGGGTATCATAGTACCGCCAATCTCTTTCTCGCAGGCTCCGTTTTCATAGAACTTCCATTTCGGTTGTTCTTTCAAGGGCTCACCAATAACATAAATCGTGAACGGCTCATTCGGATTCACCCAGCCTTGCATCTGGACGGCATTTTCCAGCAGCCTGCCACCGCTTTGGTTTTCCATATATACCTTGGTCTTTGCCGGATCCACAGAAAGGATGAATGCGGCGGTTGCTGCGGGATAGGCTTCTGTATTTACATCGCTGGGGCTGTAAATAAAGATTTCCACATCTACATCCGGCGTATAGAATGGGTCCTCCAGAAACCCATCGTGGAGTTTTGACATATCCTTATCCAAATCGAACTGACTACCCCATGGGCTCAGGGTATGGCGAATCTTGCAATCAATGGCTTCGCCGTTAACGGAAAGCCCATACTTCTCTGTATCGTGGTTATGCAGTGCTCCATCTGCCCCATTGTTTCGGATGTGACCATAATCGGGAGGTGTGCCGAACGGGAAAACCAGCGTGGCCGTGACCGCATAGTTGGCGGGATTGCGGAAGATATATTCTGCCGTGACTTTCCCGGTATAGGCGAGGAAACTGTCCGTATCCGGATAATACTGTTCAGGGAATTCCTGCACATCGAAGGTCAAAAGCTCTTTGTCCACCACAATGGGGCAATCCTCTCCCGTCACGACCGCGCCCGTGCCGTCCGTGCCGCGCCAATGCCGCTGGGCGGAATTGGCATAGGCGGGTTGTATACAAACTCCTGCCAGCAGCAGGATCAATAGAACTCCCGCAGTTATTTTCTTTTTCACATATATCGCCTCCTTGCTTACAGACTGCCGCTTGAGTCTAAACTACTTCTGAATGTCCGTGACTGCGCCGATGAATATGGGCAGCCCGGCGGCATTATCGATGATGGCATAGACGAACGGCCGGTCGAGGATAACACGGCGCCTATCTTCCCAAACCCCTGCGGCAGGCGCCTCAATCGCGGTTGCCGCGCCCGCCTTTGTGCCCTTTTCATCCACGGCGATATATGCCTTGTGGAGCACACGGCTGATATAAATGTTGCCGTCGGACGAGTGTCCGAGGCCGGAAAAAACCGCAAGCTCCGCGTCAAACGGTACGGTCATGCCGAGGGCTTTCAGCGCATCGCTCATTTCGATGCCGTAGTCATAAGAGAACTTCGGCATGGCTGCCTCCACAGGACCTTCCTTCGCATTTTTTACTGTGGTGAGAAAGCCCTCACCGGTCAGGGAAGCGATGTAATCATCCAGCGCAACCCCCTCATTCGGGAGGAGCGCGGCGAAGCTGTAGCCGTTCTTATAGGGCTTGAGAAATCCGGTCGCTTTCCCATCGTCCAGATAAAGGCTCTCATTCGAGCACATCATGGAGACGGTTCTCTTTGCGCCGTCGATAGCAGTAAAGGTTCCGTCTCTCACCTCATGCTTGCGGTAGATATTCTGCCACTCCGCATCGAACAGCACGGTATTGACAAGATACATAACGGCATAGGGATCCATCTGGTCAACGATCTTATCAATCACACCATCGGTATTCTCCTTGACCCAGCTATTGATATCCCTCAGCGTTTTTTCATCAAAGGCAGACTTATAGGCCGCGGCACCATAGTAGTCAGCGTTTCTTTGCAGGAAATCCTCTTCCACCGTAAAGCCGCTGTCCTTGAACCAGATGGAATTGGCCAGCGTCAGCTTTGCCTTTTCACTGGATGGCAGACTGCCGACATAGGTATGGAGATATTCGTTGAGTTCACCGATTGGGATGTCCCCGCCCAGCAGGGCTTCCATCTGAGCAAGGGTCTCGCCCTTGGCACCGTTTGCGGTCATGGAAAGCGCCAGCATGACCGACAGCGGCGAAATCAGGCTGTTTTTCCCTTCCTCCCACGTGGTCTGGAACAGGCGGACGGCGAAGTCTGCCGCTCCGTTTTTGAAGGCGTCATCCGCCGCCCTTCCGGAATTCTTCTCCGGCGTGATGCCCTTCATCAGGTCATCCGCCTGCACCTTTGCGGCGCAGCCGGTCAGCCCCAGCAGCCCCGTTGCTAACAACGACAGGCAAAGGAATATAGCAATCCATTGTTTTTTCATTCTAAGCACCTCTTTCCGTTTCATTTGTGAAATTTATTCGCCCGATTTCTCGGCTCTGATCAAGGTGAAAGTTCAAATCTTCCCATCGCTGATTTCGATCTTTCTTCCGCACAAATCGGCGTACCGCTGCTCATGCGTCACCAAAAGCACGGTGTTTCCACGGCGGTTGACGGCGAGCAGCAGCTCCATGATCTCGTCCGCCGCCTTTTTGTCGAGATTCCCGGTGGGCTCGTCAGCAAGGAAAATCACAGGGTCGTTTATCAGGGCGCGTGCGATGGCCACGCGCTGTTTCTGTCCGCCGGACAGCTCACTCGGCAGATGCTTCAGGCGGTTTTCAATGCCCAAAAAGCCCGCCAACTCCCGCAGCTTCGTCTTATCCGGCTTTTTGCCGTCCAGCAGCAGCGGCATGATGATGTTCTCCTCCGCCGTAAGAATGGGAAGCAGGTTGAAGTCCTGAAAGATATAGCCGAGCTTCCGTCTGCGTATTCCGGAAAGCGTCTCGTCATCGGCTGAGCAGATGTCCACACCGCCTACCTCCACGCTGCCGGAGGTGGGATGCTCAATACCGCCGATCAGGTTCAGAAGGGTGGTCTTGCCGGAGCCGGACTGCCCCACGACGGCGACCATTTCACCCGGCGCAACGGTAAAGCTGACGTGATCCACGGCGTAGATATCCTCGTCGCCCTGTCGGAACACCTTGGTCAGATTTTTTACTGTAACTGCATTCATCGGAAAATCTCCTTTCTGCATGGTCATAGCGGACGTAGTACGCGCTTGAGTGAGTGGTGTACGGGATGCCAGTAGGTAAACAGCAGCAGCGCCGCCAGAGCCGCGTATACTGCGACCATCCCGCCGTCAAGGTGCAGCGGGGTTTTCTGCCATACGCACAGCAGCGCCGTCAGCGGAAGGCTGATCAGGAACGGTGCGGTGACGGCAGCGGCGGCTGAAATCCCATCCTGCAGGATATAGGAGCGGTACAGCGTCCGTTTTGACGCGCCCAGTCTATGAAGGGAGCGGATCAGCGGGCGGCTGCCCTCGATGTAGTCGCAGAGCCGGACATAGAGAATCAGCAGGATGAGCAGGAACAGCGCTGCAAAGATGTACCCAAGCAGCAGATACACGCCGGAGGACATCTCCCGCAGAAAATCCGCCCCCGACTGACGGTTGGTGACAGCATACTCCGCGCCTGCAAAGTGCGCCCGCAGGGCGGTCTCCACCTGCGCGTTCATGGCAGGATCGGTCAGGGCGATCTCGATGTCGGTTGCCGGCTCTGAGGCGATGATGTCCGCATACAGCTCATCGCTCACATAGATATCCAGCGCCCATCCGGACGGCTTCGTGTCCGTCAGCGCAGCCACCGTCAGCACGGTCACATCCTCCGGTGCGGGCTGCTTGATACCCCCGTTTCCATCGTAATATGCTTCCGACCGGCAAAGCCGCAGTACATCCCCAACGCCGCGTTCCGCCTTGCGGCTGACGGCGATCTCATACTTGGAAAGCGTCTGTGCCGCCGCGCCAAGACCGCTGTATGGTCGGATACGCAGTGGTGTCTCCACCTCCTCCGGGGACTCCGGCAGCAGAATATAATCGTCCGGCTCATATACGGGACGCGTCTGCTTCACACCCGCCAGAGAGGAAACATACGCCATATCCTCCGCAGAGAATCCTTCTCCGTCATGGGAGGAATGGGAAACCTTCAACCCCCATTCCTCCTCCGCGCCCGTGACCTGCAGGGCAAGGGTGAGGATGTTGAACAGAAGCAGAAAAACTGCCATGACGGGAACGGAAACGGCAAGACAGGAACGGAGGCTGCGGTTCGTGCGGCTGTGCCACAGACCGCAGAGGGTTGCCGCCGGGGTGAAACGCCGTCTGAGGGGCTTTCGTCTGCGCTTGACCTTCGGCATATTTTCTGTATCGTTCAGCAGCACCCGCACAGGCTCGCGGCTGTACCGGTGCAGGGTCATGCCCAGCGACAGCCCCAGTGTAACGAAGAAAACCGCCAGATGGAGCAGAATATTCATTGGCTCCACATGAAAGATCAGCCACGCGAGGCTGTCGTGGCGGATCTCAAGGAACGCCGTGAACAGTGTTTTCAGCAATAGGATAGAAATAACCACGGCGCAGGCCGCCGCCAGCAGGAACACCGCCGCAAGCTCCACGGCAAACAGGGCGCTGATCTGGTGCCGGCTGGCTCCGCAGGCGCGGAGCGTCCCAACGTCAGAGGTAAAGCGCTTCAGGTGACTTCGGTAAGCGGAACGCACCACCGATACCGAGAGCATAATGACCAGCATATTGACGAGCAGAAGGATTCGCTGCCCCGAAAGATGGGACGGATCGGTGGATATCCCGTGGGCGTATTCATAGCTGAACGCAGTCGGGAGCAGGGCTTCGTTGCCAGACGCTTCCATGCGCTTGCGGATCTCGTTCTCAAAAACGGTCACGCTCTCCGCATTTCTCCATTCCTCGTCTGACAGAATATGCAGATAGATGGTGCCGTCACGATAAACGGGCGCGGACAGTCCGCGGATATCCTCAAAATACGGCACGTCCGCTTCCGTTGCGTTCCCAATGTGATAGGTTTCACCCGCGGAACGGGCAAGGAGATATTGCCGCGTGCCCCATGCATTGCTGTCCCGGTAAACGGAGATCAGCAGCGGCAGCAGAAACGCGCAGGTCAGCACCGCAAACAGCACCGCATGACGGCGGGGGCAGCGCGTGAATGAGCGTTTCATATAGAGCAGATAGGTCATAAACAAGCCTCCTGTCCAACATGGTTTATAAAATGGCGGCAGGGCAGCGACCTTGCTGCGCAAAGCCACTGCCCTGTGTATATGGCCTGTGGGCTTTGCGGTGTCAATCGCGCCTACGGGTCGATGATTTATGTGTCAAATTTCCCTTTTATATGTCCTTATGTGGCTCCGTAATTGTTGCCACCGCCTCCCGCAGTTCCTCACTGAACTCGTCGAGATCGCCGAGTGTGATAACTCCCTCATTGATCATACGGCAGATGATTGGAAGAGGATCCGATCCTCTCATGGAGATCTGCACGCCGGCACAGCGTCTATCCTCACGGATGCGCTTGCATAACTCCCAAAACTTATCAGCTTCGGAACCGTCTCCACGCAACAATTCGATATATTCCTTGTTCAGCCTCCCGATATAAGCCTCCTGCCATCCGGCAAGCTTGTTTCGGAACAGAAGCCAGTCCCGTTTAGAACTCCAATTGGATTGCATGCTTTTGCCTCCCCTCCTTGCGCTTTATCAGTGATCCTGATTTCTTTCAAATTCACGGAACAGAAAATCAAAGCGCTCCTGTACCACCTCATACACATCAATGTCCAGATAACCTTGTTTTATCTCTTTATTGTATTATAGTATTGAACCTTCCCTGCGTCCGTTGTACCGATCAAGTGCGGTGCGCCCAATGCTCCGGCGTTTCATTTGCTGGCAGAAGCCCCGTGCTCATTCTTCCAAAATCCCGTTGATCGCATTATGGTCATACGCTGCCGCTTCCCTCCGCAACTCGTTGGAACGCATGATCTTTTCGGACAGGCTGGCGAGGAAGCACTGAAGCAGCTTGACACCGATTGCGGGATGCTCCTCCAGCAGAGCCTTCAGCCGCCCTCTGGAGATGCACAGCAACTCAGTGAACTCTGCCGCCGTCCCGCTGAGACGGAACACACTGTGGGAAAGGCAATTTTCCCCCAGGAAGCTGCCCGGCGTGAGATACGCGATCTCCAGCGGCGCGGAGCGGCTATTTGCTTCCCGGTTGGCAACAAGCCGCAGCTTGCCCTTGAGAACAAGACAGACCTCCTCATTGTAGTCGCCGCTGGTGAATACGGTCTCATGCTCATAGTAGGTTTTTACATGGCAGTAATCAAAGAAAACCGCATGCTCTTGCTCAGTAAAAACAGAAAATATCGGCAGCTTCGCCAATACAGCCAGAAGCTCCTCCCGGGTGAGTCTTCGGCGGTGCTCCTTGTCGAGATGAATCTCCGGTGCGGAAATATTATGCCTCTCCAGCACGGCGCGGACGGCGTATCGCTCCTGCCGTACAAGGCGGATGAGCCTCTCCCATTGTGTTTGGGTGTCCAGATAGGCACGGAAGGCATCAAAGGCGGGCGGGGCATTGTGCTTGGCAACATAGATGTTCCGCATGGCTTCCATAGCGGCATCAGGATCGTTATTTGCAAGGTACTGCGATGAGAGCATCATGCTGCTTCGATAGATCTTCTCGTCCAGATCCGGCTTGAGAAATTCCCCGGGATAGGGGTCAAAGTCCTCTGGACTGACATGGACAAGATTCCCAGTTTTGTGCTGAGACTGCATTTTGGCGCGCTGATATACAAAACGGTAAATATCCTCCCGCAGACGCTTCCACTGTGGGTGAGACTTTGGCTGAGGCAGATGCTTGATGGATAGGGTATTATCCAGAAAGAAGCTGAAACCGAAGATCCGACTGTTTATAAGATAATCCACATCCTCACCCCGGGTTACAAGGGGATCAAAGGGGACACACTCGAAAAGCTCTCTGTGCAGAATCATGGCGCCGCCGAAGGCAAAAGGTGTGCGCTTGAGCCGCGGCCCGCTGCCGATGATCTGGTCAAAGGCTCGTGCCTTGCAGCCGAAGCGGTCCCAATAGGTCATCCACGGCTCCGGGCTTACATCGTCATAATACTGCCCTTTGCTGTTTAGGTAGTAGCCGGCAACTCCATGCACGATGTCTCCGTAAACTCTTCTGCCCAGAAATTCCAGTGAGCGCGGCACAAAGTCCGGCAGTTCGAAGACCTCGTCATCGTCGATGAGCAAAGCAGCGTCCGCCGTCAGGATGGAGGCGGCCAGCAGGCAGATGTTGCGCACGTTTGAGTATCCGAACATGGACAGGAGCTGGGCTCCCCGATCGTTCAGTCCGGCTTTGCTCAAGATCTCAGCTATCTCACGCAGATCTCCCGCGGTGAACAGGTATGTCTCCGCATTCAGCTGCGCCCGGCCCACGATACGGAGCACCTGGTCATAGGCCGCCGCCTCTACCTCCGGGGTGGTGGGGCAAATCAGGATCACCAGCTTGAAGTCTTTTTCATGGAACTGCTTCATGCTGACTAAGGTGCGCTCCAGCGTTCCCTCCTGATCCACCGGAGTGGGATGGTCATAGACGGCATCGCCCTCCTGCCAAGGGTCGCCTGTTTTGCGGCACCAGTAGGTGGGGATTATCATGGTTTTCCTCATACGGCTCGCCCTCCTTAGCCCGAAAAATCTCTTACAGCGCGTTGGTAGACCTGCTCCAGCTTTGCCACGAACTGTGCCTGCGCAAAATTGCTGCTGGCATAGTGTGCGATGATGTCACGCCGCTCCGGCTCTGTATGATGTCTCGTCAGTTCATTCAAAATCGCAGCGCAGAAAGATTCCTCGTCCTCCGGAGAGACCAATGTTCCCACTTGACTGTTAATAAACTCCGGCAGACCGCCTTCATTGGAGCCGACAACAGGCAGTCCGCAGGCCATCGCCTCCAAGGCAACAAGGCCGAATGGCTCACGGCGGGAGGGCATTACAAAAACATCCGCCGCATTGTAGAGCCGCCGCAGCTCGTCCTGCTTCTGGTTGCCAAGGAAGAAGGTGTTCCTCAGGCCAAGCTGCTTGTGCAGCTCTGACAAGCTCTCCCGCTCCTCGCCGTCGCCGGCAATCAGTGTGATGAACTCCCGATCCGCCAGCCACTCATAGCGGCGCGCCGTGCGCAACAACGTGTCCACACCCTTAAATGCTGCAAGCTTCCCAACAAATAGAATGACATACTCTCCGCGATAAGAAAGTCCGAGTGAATCGAAAAGCGTTTCCCTGTCCACTTCTTCCCGATAGAAAATGTCCTCATTGTATCCGTTGGGCAGCAGCAGAAGCTTATCCGTCGCCATAGGAAGCTGCTCAATAGCAAGGTCCCGATTGTCTGCGGAGATGGCAAGCACTTTCGCGCTTCCCGCGACAGCCTCCTCAGCAAAGCTCTGAAAGGCAGGCCACTTTTTGCAGCCCATCAGCTCCGTCCCATGTATGGTTATGACCAGAGGAAGGTTACACAGAGAAGCCAGCCAAGAGAGACACCATGCGTGCTGTGCATGAATGATATCTGGGTGAAACTCTTGCAATGCCTGTCTCAAGGCAGCGGAGAAGGCTGTAAGATACCGTGTAAGCTGCCCGACACCTAAGTCCGCAAATGTAGTCCGGCTTTGGGGATGTGTGGTGAAGCAAGGAAAATTAAAGGGGATCTCATCTCTCTGCACTTTACCCTTTGAAAACATCACCGGGTGCATTTGGATCCCGGGCAGCATAGGGAACGGCTGGTTTTCAGGAAAAATGACCGCAACCTCATGCCCACGCTTGCGCAGATGCAGCGCAATATTTTTGGTGTAGGTGCCGCTACCCGATCCTTCCAGCGGGAAATGATTGATTAGCAATACTTTCATCGTCTAAACCACCTTTCTGTTAACTCGGTCCATGCCTCCTTCGTCTTTTGATGCTGTTTCACCATATCCGGCAGCCACGCTTCCGCTGCGGACTGGATATCCGGAAGATATAAGAAGCGCCTGTCGTTTGTATAGCGGTACAGTGCTTTCGCTCCATTCGACAGCCTCCGGCCTCTCTCGAAAAACTCCGTGGGCGCATGCCCCGTCTTCCAGCGGAGAAACACATTGCGGCCGATCCAGCCCGTACAGGCATAGTAGAGCCTGTCCCGAACACTGCTGTCATTTTTGAGATCCGGAATCTTGGGGTAATCCCCATAAGTATCATGGAAGATAGGCGTTTGGATATCCAGACATTTGATCTGACTTCGGGATGCCGCCAGTCCCATGAGCGTATCCTCACCTCTGGCGAGGAGCGGAGTCTTATTGTAAAAATAGTAAGGCGAGATAAACGGCGGCAGTGTCGTCAATGCGCTCATGCGGATTCCCATGTTTCCACCCAGAACCTTTGTGGTGGGCTGCAGCTCAGGTGTTCCTGCTTCCTGTACAATAAGCCCGCCGTGAACCTCGCTGCTCTGCCAAAACTCCGCCATATCCTCCTTGTGGAGGCCCCATAGCAGGTCTGTCATTCCCTCAAAGGAAGCCGGAGGCAGGATGTTGTATCCGCTGTAATCACTGCTGGTGATGGTCGCCCCCAGAGACATCCCGTATAGATGCGCTCCGAAAAAGTCTACCTCCTCAAACCCAACCTCTCCGTCAGGTATTCGATGCAACACGCTAGGCTGCACATCCGAGTCCACAAAAATCAGATAGTCCACGCCTGTGAACAGCGCTTCCATCAACACATGGTTCCGATTAAAGCCATAAGGAATCAGTCCGTGCGTATCAATCAACGGGCAGAACAAGAGCTGCTGAATGGATGAGAAGCGAACGCCGAGCTGCTTTAAAATCATATGCGCTCTTTCATAGTTCTGAAGCCGGATCAGAGAAACCTTCGCCTTGCGCTGCAATTCTTGAATCGCCTCCGGATCAGCCTCATGAGAATATACGACAATCACGCGTTCAATCGGGTGGTCATACTTCTCGGCATTATCCAGAAAGTCTGTCAGCGGATGCGCAGATATAAGATTCCGCACAATCATTCCGATGGCAATTTTCATTAAAAACCCTCCTTGCTCTATCCTGTACGGCCGCACATTCTCATTATCTCAAAGGAGCGAGAAAGCACAGGCTTGAACGGAGCAGGAGGGCTCTTGCCGCCTTCTTTATTGATACAGAGGAGATTCTCTAAAGTGCCGTCCTATGCGCCCGTCGTTATTGTTTTCTGAGAACAATAAATGAACAAGGATAAGCACCCTGAATACACCACCGTCTTTTCTATAGGCATCTCATGTTATGATACCGCCTACATCTCCTGCCTCCTTTGCACTGCCTGATCTCAATTGGTAAACAAAGAACCATCGTAAAAAGGTTCGTGTTTTTCCGTTATGACGGAAGATCTAAATATCCCAATTCACATCATGCCCTAAAAAAAGAAAATCGCACAAGCAGACCGCTCGGTCTAGCTTATGCGCCGCTAATCCTAATTTGGTTTTGACAACTCCTGCTGAGGAGGCTACACCAATATTGCATTTGCACAAAGCTAAACCGGATAAGATAAATGATAAACATGGCAGCAGCCTCCCTTCTATCAACGAATGCTTTGGATTATTGTGTTATACTTTTCGTCAAAAAGCCCTTTTGCGCAACTCTTCTCTTTCGCCGCGGAGATTCTTGACAGGGTTTGCAATGGAATATGTGCTGAGATACGTAAGCGCCTCTCCATCTGGAACCGCCTCCGCGTTTGATCTTGTTTCTCCGCGTTTTCCGCGGCTGCTTCTACACGGCAATTTTAGTCAGACGCTGTGCGGATACGCTTTTAAAACGCACATTTCTTCCTCTCCAAACAGAAGTGACAGTTTTATTATATGAAAAAGATGGCACATTTTCAAGAGGTTTTTGAGTTTATTACGGCTTGAGCTGATTGCTTCGTTGTTTTTTCTCAGATGTTGCTCTGCCATACAGTGGTGCCTTCTCCGGCACAAGCGTTTTTCATCGGAGCACTCCTACCAGCACAAAACGGGCATCATCAAACTCATAGCTGCATGTAGAGAGCGTCAGAATACGATCAGAGGCATTCGGTGCAATCTCGCTGGTGAAGCAGGAACGGTCAGCCGCATTCTGAAGCCAGACTTCAAATTCCGCTTCCGTAAAATCAATTTCCCACGCATCGTCCCGTGGCGCGGCAACATACCCCGCGAAGAACTCTACTTTATAGTTTTTGTCCGGTGTTATCAGCAGCGCGACTGGATGCTCGTCAAAGAAATCCTGCTTTTTATATTTATCAATGTCTGTAAACATTGTGCCGTTCTTCATATGATGTCCGTAAATTATGGAGTGCCGGTCGGCAAAGCTTACATCGTTTCGGAAGTCCAGGAATATACAGCCGGATCCATTCCACTCGCCGCTGAACAGGTGCTTCAAATAATAGCTGTTATCCTCTCCCTGTACAATCGGATAGTTGATCTTCGTTCCTTCAATGTAGATCCATGCAACGATATCAGGGTTGATCTCACGCAGTGCAGCAAAATCCACCTCAGGCCAAACCGTGTCGTCCTCATCAGGTTGTGTTTCTGCCCCACCAGATTCGCTGGTAGCAGAAGGCTGTGGCACAGCAGCTTTCTGTGGAAGCGAAATCATGTGACTGATATCCTCGTAAGCAGCTTCACCGGCGTGATACTCGGACCTAATCACCCATATCTTCCATGCAGAAAACGACATGACTGCGAGAAGAACGGCTGTGAGGCCGCCTAATAACAGTTTATTTTTCAGTTTCATGTTTTTCCTCCTGCTGCTTCACTAATCGGTAAAATGTGCTCCTCTTTAGGCCGAGCTGGCGCATTGCGGCAACTGCCGTAATTGTACCGGACGTCCATTCAGGATAGAATTGATTCCAGTTTGGTGGAAAGTCTATCATTGGGCGCCCCAAATGCTTCCCCGCCTCTTTTGCAATGGCGATCCCCTCAGACTGTCGCCGCTTTGTTGTGATACGCTCCTGTTCAGCAATACTCGCAAGTACTTCAATCAGAATGTTGTTTATCATCTCAAAAATCCAGTCCTGCTCATCAGGAAGCTCCACCATGGTAGTCGGGATGTCAAGGATTTTGATCCGAATGTGGTGCTCCCGGAAGTATTCCAGCTCTTTCTTGATGTCAATCTTTCTCCGACTGAGTCGATCCAGCGATTTAACAATCAGGGTATCTCCGTCGCGGAGAAAGTGATTCTTCAGCGACTGGTACCCCTCACGCTCCAAATCCTTGCCGCTTACCTTGTCCGTAATGATATCCCGCTCCTCCACGCCGGCATCCATGAGGGCCTTGAGTTGCCGATCCAGATGTTGTTCTCTCGTAGATACACGGGCATAGCCGTATGTCTTTTTCACCTTGTTTTCATCTCCTTTTCCGTTTCAAAAGCTAATGCCTTTTTCGGACATATCCAAAAATGACAAAATAACTTTTTCGGACACAAAATCATATCCCGATTGTCTGCCTGTTGGTAACGCCGAAAAGGTCTACCTTTTCAGATATCCTATTACACGGAGGAGAGAGATGAATTACAGCAAACAGTTGTTGCAGTTTCAAATAGGGGCAGATAGGAGACTCGGAAAAGAGAATTCTGAAGTATGGCAAGCAGCTCACTTCCTTTGAGCTGCAACGATCGTCCTGTTTTCTCAAAAAGTCTCCCTTAAATCAATGCACAATATCACTGGACGGAGAAAATGACTTTCTCTTTTGTCATTGCGATAGACTTTTTTGATTTTGGGGATAAAAAAGACCGCTGACTGTACGCACACGGCGCGGGTCAACGGTCAGTTTTTCGGTGTTCGGTTTTTTGTGTTCAGTTTGACAAACTGGAATTTTTCTTTTTTATTCGTCCAAAGCGTCACAAAGCTTGTCCATAATTTCAGAAAGAGCAGTTGGAATTCCTTCTTCCCAGTTTGGACTTTCTATCAACTGAATTTTACTTTTCACCTATTGCCTTGAAACAGACCACTGCACCGCAAATAAAAAAATAATGCAAATAATGAGTGGGATTATTAAGTCTAATCCCAACAAACTGCCTAAAATACCAGTAATTCCGTTATAATCCCACTGGTAAGGTGCCGCAGAGCATAGAATAATTATTGAACCAAGAAAACCCATTAGCTGCCACACAATTCCTAAAATCATTTTTTCATACAATCACATTCCTTTATCAAATTCTAATTTGCCTATTGATTAACCATTTTAATTTTAGCATAACTTTTTGAATTTTCCTACCTCACGCAAGACCTTGGCCGCTCGTGTTTTGAGGGGTTTGTTAGCCAGATAAACTGGAATTCTACTTATCCTTTCTTAGAGTATACAGTCTAACGATGTGTGGAATTGCAGACGGAAGAATAAGCAATAACCCCAGCGGGTAATCCATAACTGATACTATAACCGTTCCTACAAGTAAAATTGCCAATCCAACAACCGATAACAGAAAATCTTTTTCTTATCCATATAAAATTCCTAATTAAATTCCGATTAGTTTGCTTCATATTATTCGCGTTCAAGCTTGCTGGTGGCGAACAGCGTTTTATGCTGTTTGCGAACGGCAAGTCCACAAGGGATAGGCACGCAAGCATCGCAAGGGAGTGTAGCTCCTTTGGCGGAACGAGATAGCGAAACATTCTCGATCATGTTTGCTGTTCATCTGGGGCTTTTTCCCTCTGCTTTTGATATTCTTCCAGATACCGATCCAGATAGACCTTGTTGACGGTGGCCACGATCGTGTTGCGGAGAAGATCCTTTGCGTCGGATTGTGTCTTGCCGAGGCCCTCTCTTGCGGGAGCTATGCCGAACGCCGCGCCGAGCATATTCTCAAACTCATCACAAAAATAGTCATATGCGGTCGGAAGGGTATAGTTGTCCCCCTGTATGCTGAACATCATTCGAAGCCCTTCCAACGGGACAACGGGCTTGACTACCGCGATGAACAGGAGCCGTGAAAGGTGCTCCGCCGTGTATGACTTCTTTATGGGGGATGAGATCAGCCCCTGCTTCACGTAATTGCTCACCATTGAACTTGTCAGCTCCGGCTCCCCCAACGGCGCAAGGTGTGTGTTGACATAGCGTACCACCTGCTCCAGATAAAGCCCGATATTCGGAATCTGTGCATACCGCGGTAAGCGAAAGCCCTCAATAGCCTCTATCATATTATTCACTCCCTTTTCCATGCAGCCATTATACACGGGTATCTTCAATCTTTCAATGGTTTTCGAAATCTTTTTATCGGCTTTCTGAAAATCGTTGACGGAACGATAAAAACCTGATAGAATTTCGGTATCGGCCTTCAAAGTCGGTTGAAATGTTTCTTGTTATTCGGAGGACACACCATGAATCAGTTTCGTATCGTTGCAGACTCCAGCTGCGACCTTCTCACACTGGATGGAGCGGACTTCGTCAGTGTCCCGCTCTCAATACGCACTGACGCCGAGGAGTTTTACGATGACGCCAACCTTGATGTTGACGCGATGGTCAGTATGCTCCGCGACACCAAAGGGCGTTCCTACAGTGCGTGTCCAAACATTGCAGACTGGGAAAGCGCATTCGGTGAGAGCGGCAATGTAATTGCATTTACCATTACGAGCGCTCTTTCAGGCAGTTATAATGCTGCCTGCGTGGCAAAGAAGAATTGTGAGGAACGCAACCCGGCCCGGCGCATCTATGTTGTGGACTCTCTCTCCGCCGGGCCCGAAATCGCCCTTCTCATTGAAAGGGCTTTATATGAGCTGCGTTCTCATGCGGACTTTGATAAAGCATGCGAAGCATTGAATACATATCAGACCCACACGCACCTACTTTTTGCACTGGAATCCATGCACAACCTTGCACAGAACGGCCGTGTCAGCAAGCTCGCCGCAACGATGGCAAGCGTCCTCGGGATCCGCGCCATCGGGCAGGCCAGCGCTGAAGGTATGCTTGAGATGCTTGGAAAATGCCGTGGGGTTCGGAAAGCGCGGCAGTTTATGCTGGACGAAATGGTGGAGCTTGGCTACAGGGGCGGGAAGGTTCGGATCGGGCATTGTCAGAATGCTGCGCTTGCGCTGGAGCTTTGCGCCGAGATCCGGCAGCGATTTCCGGCGGCAGACGTGAGAAGCTATCCACTGCGGGGACTGTGCAGCTATTACGCCGAGCGCGGCGGAATCATGCTGGGCTTTGAGTCATGAGAGCAGGCACAACCAATGAAAAGGGAAGATGCGCCGGAATCTTTCATCTGATCGTGCGCATTCTAACCCTACCACCCATCGTCATCGGTATAACAGTGCTTCTGATGTATGCCCCCGCAAAGCTTATGACACTGCGTGAGCTGCTGCTGTGCGAGTTGTTTTTGCTGCTCATCCCCATGGCTGCATATCCTATACGGGAGATATTTCACATTGGAAAGGATCGGAGAAAGGGACAGCGCAGCACGGCGCTGGTATGCAGTGCCATCGGATACATATGCGGGTTTCTCTGGTCAATACTGACCCCGTGCTCCTGGCTTGTCCACATTCTCTTCCTCTCCTATGTCATTTCCATCGCGGCGCTGCTGATTCTCAACACCGTTTTCAAGCTGCACGCAAGCGGCCATGCCTGCAGCACAACGGCTCCTGCGTTTCTGCTGACCTGGAAGCTTCATCCGCTTTTTATTATACCGTCCGTGCTGCTGATCGCAGCGGTCTACCGTTCCTCTCTGAAGCTGTCACGCCACACCCTGCCGCAGCTCCTGATTGGCTCGGCAGTCAGTCTGCTCGCCTGTGGTATTTCACTGCTGACCTACGGACTCGGCTGACAGTCATGCAGCCCGATAACTAAAAAAATGCGCCGTACCACTGTTGCGCAATGTGGTATGGCGCATTTTCCGTGTAATCACTCCCAATCCTGTTTCTTTGGCTCACCCACCGGTACTGTCCCACTAGATAATGTACAATAACTTGCGCAAATTGGAAACCGCACAAAAGAAGACATAGCTTGCAGGCTCTGGTAGAATGAAGTCACGACACACCATTCTGAAAGGAGACTAGGCCCCATGTGTCCATCCTGCAACAAAAAGATACGGAAGCCAGGGACTTATTGGAAATCGTGGAGTTCCGGTACAAGCAAAGACTCCATGATCTTCTGCTCCCAGTTTGTCCTCCCAAGCTCGTGGTCGAAACTATCCGATCCGCTGTTTCCCGATGCCATCTGTGACCGAATTGTTCGCGACGCCTACACCGTGGTGATCTTACGGAGTGGCGTACGTATCAGAAGAATTCTTCTTGTAAGAAATTGTCTGCATTAATATCAGACGGTTCCGCATCCACCCACTACACGCAAAAGGAAGCATCCGAGTACATCCGCCAGGAAACGGCGAAGGAGCTGTATCAGATCTTCGGTCCGTATCAGCCGGAGTTGACTGCCCGCGATTTTTATGACATGGAGATCGGCTCAGCCAGCATCATGCGCGGCTACATGGCCCACCCCTGCGACGAGGAGCTGACGCTGGAAAAGAAGCTGCGGCTGTTTCTCACCATGAGTCTGCGGGCGTACAACGTCCCGAAGGAGGAAACAGAACAGGCGATCCGGTTCGTGGAAGGGCTGGATATCCGCACGATCTCCGAACAGGTGATGCAGGCGCTGCTCCGTGCGCTGGCGATGCGCTTTGAGTTTTCCCTCGCGGGGATCACGCTGCCAGCACAAAAATAGAAGCCAATATGTATTGCAAGGGAGTACTCCCTTGCTCCAAAACGCGCTTCCCACGGGGGACGGGACGGCGCGAGAAGAAAGCGAGGAATGACCATGAAAAAACGACTGCTCAGCATTCTGATGACGCTCTGCCTGCTCACGCAGCTATTCCCGATCACGGCAAGCGCAGTTCGCCTCGATTGGCCGCATCCGTCTGCGCATTGCGTCTGCGGAGGAGGAATCAGCAATCATAAAGCCATGAACGGACACACGACCTATGAAGGGGTCTACTTCACCAAAGACGGGACGGAAAATACCTCCGGCAACGACATTTCAAAGATGAATGCGATCCAATTGGAAGAGGACCTTTGGGAGATTCACCGTAAGGCAGCGAACAACCAGGGAAAAACGTTCTACTATTACCTTGCCAATGATGTCACCCTAACGGGACAAATCTATGTTTGGGAGGGCTGCACGTTTGTGATCTGTTTGCATGGCCATACCCTTACCTGCAATGTGCCGAATGCAGGAAGCGCCTTCCTTCTGATGAATAACGCGCGTCTGGTATTCACGGATTGCCAGGTCTCCGGCGACCGTGGCCTCATCACCGGTGACAGCTACGCCGCTGTTTCTGTTGCAAAAACTGCCACCTTTGAGCTTTACGGCGTGAGCATCTGCATGACCAGCTCGGAAACGGACGGCATCCGCGATATTTACAACGACCTGGTTTGCGGCGTTGATAACGGCGGCACGTTCAATATGTACGGCGGCTGCTACTACTATCCAAAGAACGACACATATCCCACGGATCGCCCGGTTATCAGCAACATCCGCAACACCAAGTACGGCCCCGGTGTAATTAACAGGGGAACCTTCAACATGTACGACGGCATCATCTCCGGCAACGAGAGGAACGGCGTGATGTCCACCAGCGCCAACTCAGATGATACCATTAACATCTACGGCGGCACCATCACTGGCAACACCGGCGCGGGTATTTCGGCCACACACTGGTCCATGCCCTCAATCGCGGAAAGCGACTATTATACCAATGTCAACCTCTATGGCGGTACGATCTCGGAGAATACCGGTGCCGGTATCGACGCAGCCTATGGCAGAGTGACGATGGCGCAGCAGAACAACGCCATTCCCGTCGAAATTAAGAACAACAAGGGCGGCGCGATCTCGCTGACTCGGGACGGCTCGACCGCCAGCCTCGGCACCGGCACCATCACCGGCAACTCCGGCGGTA
>ERZ825525.972-NODE-972-length-29907-cov-6.132721_pt1 | contig 29907 bp, 27 predicted proteins | sample MGYA00519930_ERZ825525 | MGnify/ENA primary metagenome ERZ825525 (study PRJEB31778, sample SAMEA3449203) | human gut metagenome | biome: human gut; feature: human-associated habitat; material: faeces | place: United Kingdom | collected 2010/2012 ... | reverse complement strand
CCGCCGGTCGCGTCGATAAGTTTATGAGCCGCTACGCAAAACGCTACGATAAGAAAAACGCTGCGAAGTAAGACCTGCTCCGCAAAGCGAGGAAAACGGACTGCAAAGAATTGCGGTCCGTTTTTTTCGTCCTTTTCGTCCGGAATCCGCTCACCGGAGAAAATTTTCCGTACACGGTATCTTTTTTATCCATATATTTGCGCCACGGGACAACCCGATCGGAATCAAACGGAAAGAGACATGAAAAAGACATTCGCAGTCCGTACGGCGACGGTTCTCGCCGCAGCGGTCCTCGCGGTCTCCTGCGGCAACGCGCAGCGTCAGCAGGTCGTCGCGGAATCCCGGCGGCAGCGCGATTCGCTGACGACGGTCATCGGCGCCAAGGATTCGCTCATCAACGCCGTCTTCGCGGACATCAACGCCATCTCGGAGAACCTCGCGCTCATCAAATCGCGCGAGAACCTGATCACCGTGGCCAGCGGAGCCGAAAACGGCCGCCGCCCCGTCGAGGAGATCAACAACGACATCGCGGCCATCGACCGCCTGCTGCGGGAGAACCGCGAAAAGATCGCCTCGCTGCAACGCTCGGCGGCGCTGCTGCGCAAGGCCGACCTGCGCATCGAAGGACTGGAGAAGATGATCGCGGAGCTGAACCGCCAGCTCGCGGAGAAGAAGACGGAGGTGGAGCAGTTGCGGGACGAACTGACCCGGATGGGCTCCGAAGTGGAGACCCTGGCGGAGACGGTAGCCGAGCGGACCGCCGAGGTGGAGGACCTGAGCGGCGAGAAGTTGGAACTGGAGAACCGCCTGCACACGGTTTACTACATCGTCGGGGCCGAAAAGGAGCTGCGCGACGCACAGATCGTCAATAAACAGGGGTTCATCGGCCGGACACTCACCGTGGGCCAGCACGGCAGCATGGAGAGTTTCACGCAGGCCGATTCGCGGCTGCTGTCGGAAATTCCCGTCGGACACCGGAAGGTGACCGTCGTCTCGACCCATCCGGAAGGCTCCTACGAACTGGTGACCGACGGCAGCAAGTCGGTCGAAAAGCTCCTCATCACCGATCCGGTCCGGTTCTGGGAATCCTCGAAGGTGCTGGTCGTAAGCTACAAATAGTCCGCTGCCGTCCCGGTATTCGTCCTGCGGGGCATGCACGTCCCGCCTTCGTCTCCGCTCCGGCCGCGGCATGCCGTGACGGGGGCGGAGACGCCGTTTTCCGGAACGCACCGCCGGAACGCGTCCGGACAGCCGTCCGGATCATCGCCGGAACCGCACTACCACCGAAGTTCCGGGGTGGAACCGGCACACGGCGGGGCGCATTGCCGGAATCCGGCGTTGTCCGTTCCGATTTTTTTTGTATTTTTGCAGAAACAAAACAAAAAGCCGAAATATGGAATTCGAAGGAACCGTCTACAAAATAATGCCCGTGACGAAGGGAACCTCGGCACGCGGCGAATGGCAGCGTCAGGACGTGGTTTTCGAGATGAACGAAGGTTCGTTCACCCGCAAGATCTGCGTGACGTTCTTCAACAAGCCCGACGACGTGGCCCGGCTGCGGGAGGGCGCGGCCTACACCGTCTCCGTGAACATCGAGTCGCGCGAGTACAACGGCCGCTGGTACACCGACATCCGCGCATGGCGCATCCAGCCCAAACAGGAGACGCCCGCCGGGGCTCCGATGCCCGACATGCCGCCCATCGCCGAAGAGCCCGCCTACGCCTCCGCTCCGGCCGAGGCCGACGACCTGCCGTTCTGACGCACCGAAAAATACCGGGTCCGGTTCCCTCCCGTCCGGAAGAGGATCGGGCGGCCCGGGAAAAGCAGATGCCGCCGACGACCTGCGCCGTATTCCGTCGAGAATACCCGGCGCAGGTCGTTGCGTACCAGGAGCCGCCGTCCGAACGGCCCCGAACCGCCTCCGGTCATCCGCCAACGCTCCGGGACCGGAAAATCCTGCTTCCTGAACCCGGCCGCCCGCTCCCGTATCCCGACAAGCCCGGCGACACGTTTCCACTACCTCCCCGACAACGCCGCCGCCGTCATCCGGTCCCCGGACACATCCCTGCTCCGCCGACCGGACTGCCGCACAGCTACCGCCCCCGGGCACAACGCTTCCGCCCAAAAACGATTCGTCCCTGCCGCACGGCTGCGGCAGGGACGAATTCCTGATCTCCGGAAGATCCCGGCGACCCGGGACGTTCCGTCCGGTCCGGCATTCCGGACCCGGATCCCGGAGAACTTATTTTCCGGCTGCGGGAGCCTCGGCCCTGGCGGTCGAATCGGCGGGAGCCGGCTCTACATAGGGCGTCACATCCACCAGCTCGACCTCGAACTCCAGCGCCTCGTTGGGACCGATGTCGCGGCCCTGTCCCGTGGGACCGTAAGCCAGCTCGGCGGGAATCCAGAGCTTGATCGTACCGCCCTTGCCCACCAACTGCATGCCTTCGGTCCAGCCGCGGATCACCCGGTTGAGCGGGAACTCGATCGGCTCGTCCTTGTCATAGCTGTCGGGGCGCTGCTTCTTGAGCATCTCCTGCTGCTCCTTGGAACGCTCCGAGAAGTGCGTCGTGTCGAACACCTTGCCCTTGCGCGTGCGGCCCGTGTAGTGCACCTTCACCACGTCGCGCGGATCCTTCGGCATCATCGAAGCGTCGCCCTGCTTGGTAACCTTGTAAAGCAGACCCGACTCGGTCTTCTTCACGCCCGACTGCTTCTCGATCTTCGAGAGCCACTCCTCCGAAGCCTTGGCGTTCTGCATCGGCATCGTCACCATGAAGTAGTGCTGCAAATACTGGCCCACCTCCTTCTCGGGCATCTTGGCCGTATTGTCGAACACGTCCTGAATCGCCTGGCCGATCCAAACCACCTGGAGAGGCAGTCCGGCGTTGGCGATCGTGAAGCCGATGTCGTTGCCCAGCGCATAGGAGAGGCTGTCGCGCTCCTCCTCGGTGGCGAACATGGCCGGATCGGCCGCAGGATACTCCACCTTGGTCGTATCGCCGCCCGCACGGCGCACGCTGTCGGCCTCGGCACGCTGCTTGGCGATGGCCTGCGCACGCTCGCCGCGCTTGGTCATGAAATAGGTGCGCAGCGTCTCCAGCGCGTCGTCGTGCGAGAGCGAGGACTTGCCCAGCGCGGTCTCCTCGACCCCCTTGCGAATCAGTTGGGCGTCGAACGGAATGTCCTTCATCTGATAACCGAGGCTGTACCCGATATTGGCGCCCAGCGCATACGACAGCGAGTCGAATTTCGACAGGCTGCCCTTCTGCACCCCGTCCGCATTGCCGCCTCCGCAGGAGGCCAGCATCGCAGCGCCCGCGAGCGCCGCTGCAAAAAAGATTTTTTTCATCGTTTTCGAATTATTACGTTTTTACATCGAAGTTTCTCTTCGGCCGCGGCCTCCCGCATCCGTCCGGGACGGGAAGGCTCAAATTCGCACAAAGATAGTAAAATAATACTACAATGCACCCGGTCAGCGGCGTAATTTGTTGCGCCGCGACCATTCGGCGTACTTATCGACACCGACCAGCTCGATTTCGTAGAACAGCGTGGCGTTCGGCCCGATTCCCAGCGTCTTGTCGCCCTCGGCGCCGTAGGCCGCCGCAGCGGGAATCCACGCTTCGATCCGGCCGCCCCGTCCGATGAGTTTCACGCTCTCGCGCACGCCCCGGCGCAGGGAGCCCAGCGCGTCGCGCAGCGTGTCGCCCCGCTCGTAGGAGGAGTAGAGCTGTCGGCCGTCGGCCGTGCGGATCACGCAGCGCAGCGCCACGCTGTCCCGGTCGGTGGCCGGGATCCGCTCCTGGTCGCCGACCGCCGTGACCGTATAGGTCACGCCCGAACCGGTGCGGGCATACGAGCGGTTCGACTTGGCGATATCCTCCAGAAACCGCTCCTCGTATTCGCGCGCCTTCTCGGGAAGCATGTAATTGACATATCCGAGGTAGAAGGTGCGGGCCTCCTCCCCGCTCAGGCGCGTCTTCTCCCGGAAGACGTCGCGGATGCCCTCGCAGACGGCCTCCACGTTGATCGTCGAGTCCATCCGTTGCAGGTTCAGCCCCACGTTCATTCCGATCACGTAAGCCACCGAATCGGTGTCCTTCGCCAGCTTCAAGCTTCCGCCCGTCTTTTTCGAGCAGGCTCCGGCCAGCAGCAGCGCGAGGGCCGGAAAAATCCACAATCTCCTGTCCATATTCATCGAATCCGTTTTTTGCCGAACAACACGATCAGCAACGACCCCACGGCGGCCGCGGCCGCCGAACCCATCAGAATGGCGATTTTGCCGCGATCGACCAGCCCGGGATCGGAGAAGGCCAGCGAATCGACGAACAGCGACATCGTGAACCCGATGCCGCCCAGACACGCCACGGCCAGCAGCATGCGCCACGTCGTCCCTTCGGGCATCGCGGCAAGACCCGTGCGCACGGCGCACCAACTGGCGAGAAAAATGCCCAGCGGCTTGCCCGCCAGCAGTCCGAAAAAGACACCCATGCCCACCGCACCGGTCCCGGGCGCACGGTGAAAGATGTCGAAATAGGCCGCCGACTCGATCACGACGCCGGCATTGGCCAGCGCGAAGATCGGCATGACGAGGAACGTGACATAGGGCGCAAGGGCGTGCTCCAGCCGGTCGCTCATACCCACCGCCTCGGTCGAAAGGCCGCCGACACGGCGCAGGCAGGCCCGCTGGGCCTCGTCGGGAAAATCCGCCCCTGCGGTTTCTATCCCGTCGAAACACCCCTTGAGCCGGCGCATCTTCCGCACGAAATACTCGCGGCCGTAACGCGGTTCCATCGGGATCAGCAGCGCCATCGCCACGCCCGAAATGGTCGAGTGGACGCCCGAATAGTAGAACAGGCTCCAGACGGCCACGGCGGGAACGAGATAGAAGGCCATGCGTTTCTCCCCGAGCCGCTTCATCGCATAGACGCCGAGCATGATCGCCAGCGCCAGCACGAGGCAGCCCAGCCGGACCTCGCCGCCGTAAAAGAACGCGATCACCAGAATGGCCCCCAGGTCGTCGGCGACGGCCAGCGCCATGAGGAATATCTTGAGCGATACGGGAATGCGCCGTTCCAGCATCGAGAGGATGCCGACGGCGAAGGCGATGTCCGTGGCCGTCGGAATTCCCCACCCGGAAGCCGCGGGCGTGCCGTGGTTGAAGAGCGTGAAGACGACCGCCGGAGCGATCATGCCTCCCGCGGCGGCCACCACCGGAAGGATCGCCTGCCGGAACGAGGAGAGCTGTCCGCGCACCACCTCCCGCTTGATCTCCAGCCCCACGGCGAAGAAGAAGACCACCATCAGGCCGTCGTTGATGAGCTTCTCGACGTTCATCCCCCGCGGAAAGATCCAGTCGATCACCCCCGTCGGCGAATGCACCATCACCGAAAGCTCGGTCTCGAGCAGATGGCGGTAATAGATCTTCGTGGCGGGCAGGTTCGCCAGCAGCATGGCCGCCACGACGCACGCCAGCAGCACGACGCCGCCGGCCCACGGGGCGCGCATGAACGCCTTCGCGCGGAGCGTCGCCACATGCAGCGTCCTGATCCACCCGTATTTGGATATGAGCCGCATCTACTTCCCGGCTTTTTCCGCGTTCGACGCCAGCGTCAGTCCGCAGAGTTTCCAAAGGATGCGGGCGCCCGTGATGGCGTCGATCCGCTGGTCGGGCGCGGGGCACACCTCCACCACGTCGAACCCGATGATCCGGCGCCCCGAACGTGCGAGCACGGCCAGCAGCCACACGGCCTCGTTGAAGGTCAGGCCGCCCGACACGGGCGTTCCGGTGTGGGGGCAGTTCTCGAAGGTCAGGCCGTCGATGTCGAAGCTGACGTACACCTCCCGGGGCAGCGTCCCGACGATCCGCCGGCACTGGTCGTCCCACGTCTCGCCCCGGAAACGGGCCGCGGCGAGCGAGAGGTCGTCGAAGGTCGCAATGCGCTCCGACGAGGCGGCCAGCGCGGCCTCCCCCTCGCTGAAATCGCGTACCCCGACCTGGGCGATCCGCACCGCCTGCGGCACGTCGCGCAACACGTTGAACATGATCGAGGCGTGCGAAAATTCGAATCCTTCGTAGGCGTCGCGCAGGTCGCAATGGGCGTCGATGTGAAGGATGCCGAACTCGGCGTGGCGCGCCCCGAGCGCCCGGATCAGTCCGTAGGGGGTCGAATGGTCGCCGCCCACGAGGCCCACGATCCGGCCTGCGTCGAGCCAGCGCGACGCCTGCGACTCGATATTGGCGTTCATGGCCGCGCAACCCTCGTTCACGCGGCGCACCTTGCGCACGACGTATTCGTCGTCGGGCGAACCGCCTCCCTCGAGGTGGTCGATCACCCGCGCCGCATCAGTCCGCAGCCGCTGCGACGCCTCCTGCAGCGAGTAATCCACGTCGGCCGTGGCGATTCCCCGGCGCCATGCGCCCGGAGCCAGCGGATCGTGGAAATCGAGCTGCGTCGAGGCTTCGATGATCGCATCGGGGGCATAGGCCGCGCCGGCCCCGTAGGAAACCGTCACGTCCCACGGCGCGGAGACGAGCACCAGTTCCGCCGTCGCGGGATCGAACGGCAGCCCGAAATAGGTTCCGTTGTCCACGCCGACGCCGTCGGGATCGAATGTCTTACATTCCATATCGTTCGTTTTAATGAGCAAAGGTATAAATTTTTTATTTTTTCGCTATATTTGTTACCCCGAAAGCAAAAATATAAAACCATGAAAATCGTCGCCGACAGCGCCATTCCCTTCCTGCGGGGCGTCCTGGAGCCTTTCGCCGAGGTGCGGTATCTCCCCGGTGCGGACATCTCGGCAGCCGACGTCCGCGACGCCGACGCCCTCGTGGTCCGCACCCGCACGCGGTGCGGCGCCGCCCTGCTGGAAGGTTCGCGCGTGCGGATGATCGCCACGGCGACCATCGGATTCGACCACATCGACACGGCGTGGTGCGCGGCGCACGGCATCGAGGTCTCGACGGCCGCCGGCTGCAACGCCCGGGGCGTGCTGCAATGGGTGGGGGCCGTGCTCGCCGACCTCTCCCGCCGGCAGGGGTGGCAGCCCGCGCAGCGGACGCTGGGCATCGTCGGCGTGGGGCACGTCGGATCGCTCGTGCGGCGTTACGCCGAAGCGTGGGGCTTCCGCGTCCTCTGCTGCGACCCGCCCCGCGAGGAGCGGGAGCGCTGCGGGTTCCTGCCGCTCGGGGAGGTGGCCCGCGAGGCCGACCTCATAACCTTCCACACGCCGCTCGACGCCACGACGCGCCACCTGGCCGACGCCGCCCTGCTGGCGCGGACGAAACCCCGTGCGGTCATCATCAACTCCTCGCGCGGCGAGGTCGTGGACGGCGAAGCGCTGAAAGCGAGCGGTCGGGAATGGGTGCTCGACGTCTGGGAGCACGAGCCGCACATCGACCGGGAACTGCTCGGAAAGGCGCTGCTCGCCACACCCCACATCGCCGGCTACTCCGAGCAGGGCAAAGCCAATGCCACGGCGCTCTCCGTCGCCGCGCTGGCGCGCCGTTTCGGCCTGCCCCTCGCGGGGTGGTATCCCCCGCAGGCGGCCGCCTCCTCTCCGCGCCCCATCGCCTGGCAGGAGCTTTGCGATACCGTCGGCGGCATCTACGACATCGGGGCCGAAAGCCGCCGCCTGAAGGCGCACCCCGAAGATTTCGAGGCCCTGCGCGACGGCTACGCCTACCGGCGCGAATATTTTTAGCCGAATTCCGCACTTTTTTCGTATTTTTGTCCGAACGATCCGCCTTCCATGTACCGGAAACTCATAAAACCCCTGCTTTTCTCGCTCACCATCGAGCGGGCCCACCGCGTCGCGCTGCTGCTGCTGCGCGGCATCGGGCTGATTCCCGGGGGGCTCTGGCTGCTGCGCAAATGCTATGCGGTGAAGCATCCGGCGCTCGAACGCGAGGTTTTCGGCATCCGGTTTCCCAATCCGGTCGGGCTGGCCGCGGGATTCGACCGCAACGGCGAGGCGCTGCGTCCGCTCTCCGCACTGGGATTCGGATTCGTCGAAATCGGGACCGTGACGCCCCGTCCGCAGGCCGGAAACCCCCGCCCGCGGGTCTTCCGCCTGCCCAAAGACCGGGCCATCGTGAACCGCATCGGCATCGCCAACCGGGGTCTCGACGCCACGGTCCGCCACCTGCGCCGGGGACACGAGGGCATCCTCGTCGGCTGCAACATCGGCAAGAACACCGACACCCCGCCCGAAAACGCCCCGGCCGACTACCTCAGACTCTTCCGCAACCTCTACCAGTATGCGGACTACTTCACCGTCAATATCAGTTGCGACAACGCCTGCCACGACGAAAAGACCTATACGCGCGGGCATCTGCTGAGCATTCTCGACCCGCTGTTCGACTTCCGCCGCGGCCAGAGCGAATACCGCCCCGTGATGCTCAAGATTTCGCCCGACCTCTCGGACGAGGAGATCGACCGCGTCACCGACGTGCTCATGTCCACGCCGCTCGACGGCATCGTGGCCTCGAACGGCAGCCACGGCAGCCGGCAGGGGCTGCGCACGAGCCGCACGAGCCTCGACAAGATCGGCAGCGGCCGCCTGAGCGGCGCGCCGCTGACCCGCCGTGCCGCGGAGATCGTCCGCCGCATCCGCACCCGCTCGGGCGGCACCTACCCGATCATCGGCGCGGGCGGCCTGATGAGTCCCGACGACGTGCGGGCGATGCTCGACGCCGGAGCCGACCTCGTGCAGATCTACACCGGCTACGTTTACGAAGGACCGGGATTCGCCGGCGACATCTGCCGGGCGCTCATCGCCGATGCGGAGCGCGCCGCGCAAGCGCAGGCGGCCGTTCCGGTTCCGAACACGGCATCGGACGCACCCGCCGGACCGAATTCCTCCGCCGGACCGGACACCCCGTCCGGCACGGACGCCGCGGCTCCGGAACGTCCGGACGCCGCAGCCGGCACGACGACGGCACAACAGGCCCGCCTCCCGCAGGAGCCCGCCACCAAAGCCTGAAACTCGGAATAAATATGAAAGCGACCATTCTCACGATCGGCGACGAAATCCTCATAGGCCAGATCGTGGACACGAACTCCGTATCCATCGCCAAGCACCTCAACGCCGCGGGCATCGTCGTCCGCGAAAAAATCTCGATCGGCGACGACCGCGCGCAGATCACCGGCGCCGTGGAGCGGGCGCTCCGCATGTCGGAGGTGACGATCGTCACGGGCGGCCTGGGCCCCACGAAGGACGACATCACCAAAAAGACGCTCGCCGAACTGTTCCGCAGCGACATGCGCTACGACGAACGGGTGGCCGCGCACGTCGAGCGGATGCTCGCCGAACGCGGCATCGACTTCAACGAGCTGAACCGCTCGCAGGCGATGGTCCCCGCGTGCTGCACGGTGCTCTTCAACGCCTACGGCACGGCCCCGGGCATGTGGTTCGAACGCGACGGACACGTCGTCGTCTCGCTCCCGGGCGTACCCTTCGAAATGGAGCACCTGATGCAGGACGAGGTGATGCCGCGTCTGAAGGCCCGTTTCGCCCTGCGGCAGATCGTCCACCGCACGATGATTACGGCCGGACTGCCCGAGTCGATGCTCGCCGAGCGGATCGCGGCGTGGGAAAGCGCCCTGCCTCCCTACCTGAAGCTGGCCTACCTGCCCAACCCCGGGGCCGTGCGGCTGCGGTTGTCGGCCTACGAAGTCGAAGGCGACGCGGCGGCCCGCGAAATCGAGCGGCAGTTCGAAGCCCTCCGCCGCATCATCCCCCGCAACGTCATCGGCTACGAGACGGCCACGATGCAGGAGCTCGTCCACGGGATCCTCACCCGGCGCGACCTCACCCTCGCCACGGCCGAAAGCTGCACGGGCGGGACGATCGCCTCGCGGTTCACGGCCATGCCCGGCGCATCGGCCTACTTCCTCTGCGGCGTGGTGGCGTACAGCAACGAAGCGAAGACGAAACTGCTGGGCGTCGATCCCGATGCCATCGCCCGCCACGGAGCCGTCAGCGAGGAGGTCGCCCGCCAGATGGCCGAAGGAGCCCGCCGCACGGCGTCGGCCGACTATGCCGTGGCCACCACGGGCATCGCGGGCCCCGCGGGAGGCTCGGCCGAAAAGCCCGTCGGCACGGTCTGGATCGCCGTGGCCTCGCCCTCCGGAACCGTTGCGGTCCGCAGGCAGTGCGGCTCCGACCGGGGACAGATCATCGACCGCGCCTCGGCCTTCGCCATCGCGCTGCTGCGCGACTGCCTGAACGGCAATTAGCGGCCGAAAGGTCCGGACGGCCCCGCGGAAAAGCGCCGCCCGGCGGGCGCCCGCCCCGCCCTGCCCGAAAAAAACGGCGGGGGCTTTTGCTATTTGCCGAAAAGATTGTATATTTGCACTCCCTTAAAAGGGTTTTAACTTAAACCATTACAACGAAAATGAAAGTTTGCGAAATCACAGGCAAGGTGGCGATCGTGGGCAACAACGTCTCGCACTCGCACCACAAGACCAAGCGCAAATTCAGTCCCAATCTGAAAACCAAGCGCTTCTGGTCGGAGCAGGAGGGCCGCTGGATCACCCTGAAGGTATCGGCCGCCGGCATGAAAACTATCAACAAGAAGGGTCTTGCAGTCGCCCTGCGCGAAGCTGCCGCCCCCAAAAGCGTGTACTAAAATCGAGTAACAAATGGCAAAGAAAGGCAACAGAGTCCAGGTCATCCTGGAGTGCACCGAGCAGAAAGAGAGCGGCGTTGCGGGAATGTCCCGTTACATCACCACCAAGAACAAGAAGAACACCCCCGACCGTCTGGAGCGCAAGAAGTACAACCCGTTCCTCAAGCGTGTCACCGTTCACCGTGAAATCAAATAGTTAGAAGAGCACTATGGCAAAGAAAGTAGTCGCAACACTGAAAACCGGCACGGGTAAGCAGTTTACCAAGTGTATCAAGATGGTCAAGTCGGAGAAGACCGGCGCCTATATGTTCAAGGAAGGCATCGTTCCCAACGACCAGGTCAAAGATTTCTTCGAGGAGAAGAAGTAAGTATTTTAAGGGTCCCGGACTCTTAAATACAAAGGGCATCCGCGCATGGATGCCCTTTGTATTTTTCCGGCGCATGCTGAATCCGGCTGCGATATTTTTACTAATTTTATCCGGAAATTGCGATCGCGATGAAGAAAAAAGTGGCTTTTGTCATCATCCGCTACGGCGCGGAGGTGAACGGCGGCGCGGAGGCGCACTGCCGCATGCTGGCCGAACGGCTCGTCCCCTACTACGACGTCGAGGTGCTGACGACGACCGTGCGGGTGTTCGGCTCGCCCGCGGAGGACTATCCCGAGGGCGTGAGCACGGACCACGGCGTGACGGTGCGGCGGTTCCGTCCGGAACCCGTCGAAGGCGACCGGCACAAGCGGATCGAGAAACGGTGCAGGACGGCCCGCCGCATCCGCCGCTACCTGGACCGGCTGCACCTGCTCGGAGCGATCTCCTCGTTCCGCCCCGAATGGCGGCTGGGCGCCGGGAAGGAGCGCCGTTACTTCGAGTCGCAGCGCGAACACACCCCCGCGATGCTGCGCTTCATCGAGGAGCACCGGGAGGAGTACGCCGCCTTCGTCTTCCTGAACTTCTACTTCAGCCAGACCGTACTGGGCTGCACGATCGCTCCGGAAAAGACCATCCTCATTCCGCTGGCCCATCCCGACCGGCGGCTCTATTGGGCCATCAACGCCCGCATGTTCACCCGCGTCCGGCATATCGCCTTCAACACGGAGGCCGAACGGAGGACCGTCCGCCGGATTTTCGGAACCTCGCTGGCCCCGAACAGCCTGCTCGGCTGCGGCATCGACGCCTCGCCCGAAGCGGAGTGGGGGGGGGTGAAGCGCCGCTACGCGCTTCCGGACGAGTACGTACTCTATCTGGGACGCATCACCCGGCCGAAAATCCACGACCTCATCCCGCTCTTCCTGCGTTACAAGCGGCGCTACGGCGGCCGCACGAAACTCGTGCTGACGGGCGGCGCGGACCCGGAGCTCGCCGACGAGATCGCCTCCTCCCCGGAGATCGTCGCGACGGGATTCGTCAGCGACGCCGAGAAGGCGGCGATCGTCCGCCACGCGACGGTGATGGTGAACCCTTCGCACCTCGAAAGCCTCTCGCTGCTGATGCTCGAGGCGATGGCCAGCCGCGTGCCGGTCCTCGTGAACGGGCGGAGCGAGGTGATGGCGGACCACTGCCGCCGAAGCGGCGCAGCCCTCGCCTACCGCGGCGGCCGCGATTTCCTCCGCAAACTCCGCCGGCTGCTCTCCTCTCCGCAACTACGGCGCGAACTGGGCGAGAAAGGCCCCGCCTACGTCCGCGAGCAGTACGGCTGGGAGGTCATCATCCCGAAACTGCGCCGTCTGATCGACTCGCTCTGACCCTCCGCCCGGAAAACGGCGCGGCGGCATTTCTGAACGGCTCCGAACCCGGACCGGGCCCGGACCAAAGCCGGAAATCCCGGGTAACCGCCGGAAGCCCCCGATCGACCGCTCCCGCCGCGGCCGGTCCGCAACGAGGGGGGGGGCCACTGCAACACCGTCCGCCGTCTTCGGGAATCCGTTTTCTCCGGAAAAAAGGAAACTCCGGATTCGGGATTTTCCGAATCCGGAGCCTTCAGCTCTTCGCAAACCGCCGGAGCGGGGCGCCCGCCACCGGCCCCGCGCCCGGCCTCACGCGTCAGAACGCGTGCACGGCGCGCACGAGGAATTTGTTGTACTTGGGAATCTCCACCACGTAGGGCGGCTCGATATTCATGTGCGAGGTGTAGGCGCTCTTCTCGTCGAGCTCGGTCGAGGAGAAGTAGTACACCAGCCGGTCCATACGCTTGCCGCCGGCCTCCTGCAAAGCTCCGTTGAACGCCTTGTGGGCACGGCGGTTGTTCACCGCCCGCGAGCCGCCGTTGTAGTTGTGTCCGATGTTGAGCAGTTCGTCGATGGCGGGCAGATACCACCCCTCGCCCTTCTCGCGGCACCACTTGAAGGCCGGGAAATCGTCCCACGACAGACCGTTCGCCGCGATGTACTCTTCGACGATCTTCATGTTCTCCCGGCCGTCGGAACGGTTCGTCGTCCCCACCGTCCGCAGGTCGGGCTTGCGGAATCCGCTCCAGGGGAGGTAAATCTGGTCCAGCGAGACGACCAGCCCGTGCCGCCCGTCTTCCGAAAGGCAGCAGACGATGCCCCGCACGCCGTTCCGGTCGTACAGCTCGCCGATCTCGTAGCGCTTGACGACATACTCCTCGCCGCCGCGGGTCTCCGTACCCTCCGCCGGTTCGGCCGGCGTCAGTTCCGCCGCAGGGACGCTTTCGGCATAATACTCCGTCTCGCCGTTGGCATAACGGATGTAGGCGATCTGTTTCACGGGCAGCACGTAGGTCGGACCTGCGGGATACGAAAATTTCTTATAGCGGACCGCATCGGTCGTGATTTCGACCACCTTGGCCTCGATCCGCGAAGCGTCGGTCTTGACGATCAGATCCTGCGCAGCGGCCGTCAGCACGCCGCAAAACGCTGCGAGCAGCAGCAAGAGTGTTTTTTTCATCTTCAATTCGAATAAGTCTGAAACCGTAAAAAAACCGGACGCACCCGTGCTCCGGACGTTCCCGGGCTCCCGGGAACCGATTTATATACCACAAATGTAACGTTTTTTTTGAAACTTTCTTGCTATCTTTGCGGTATATATCACAAGTATGGGATTTTTCGATATTTTCCGCAAAAAACAGGATACGCCGCCCTCCGAAGAGCAGGTGCGGCAGCAGCGGCAGGAGCTCGACGCCGGGCTGGAGAAGACCAAGACGGGGCTCTTCTCGAAACTCGCCCGGGCCGTGGCGGGCCGCTCGACCGTCGATGCCGCGGTGCTGGACGACCTCGAGGAGGTGCTCATCTCGTCGGACGTGGGCGTGGAGACGACCGTGAAGATCATCCGCCGCATCGAGGAGCGCGCGGCGCGCGACAAATACATGAACGCTTCGGAGTTGCAGTCGATCCTGCGCGAGGAGGTCGCGGCGCTCATGGAGGAGGCGCACGGCTCGTCCGGCCACTTCGGACTCGACGCCACGGAGGGCACGCCCTACGTGGTGATGGTCGTGGGCGTGAACGGCGCGGGCAAGACCACCACGATCGGCAAGCTCGCCGCGCAGCTCACCAAGGCGGGCCGCAAGGTCTGGATCGGCGCCGCCGACACCTTCCGCGCCGCGGCCATCGACCAGTTGCAGGTGTGGGCCGACCGCGCCGGAGCGACGATGATCCGCCAGCAGATGGGGTCCGACCCCGCATCGGTGGCGTTCGACACGCTCTCCTCGGCCAAGGCCAACGGCGCCGACGTGGTGCTCATCGACACGGCGGGCCGCCTGCACAACAAAGTGAACCTGATGAACGAGCTGACGAAGATCCGCAACGTCATGGCGAAGGTGATCCCCGGAGCGCCGCACGAGGTGATGCTCGTGCTGGACGGCTCCACGGGACAGAACGCCTTCGAGCAGGCGCGTCAGTTCACGCAGGCCACGCAGGTCACCTCGCTCACGATCACCAAGCTCGACGGCACGGCCAAAGGCGGCGTCGTGATCGGCATCAGCGACCAGTTCCGCATCCCGGTCCGCTACATCGGCATCGGCGAGGGAATCGACCAACTGCGGATCTTCGACCGCCGCGAATTCGTCAATGCACTCTTCGGCGATGCGGAAAATTAACGTCATCACGCTCGGCTGTTCGAAGAACACCGTGGATTCGGAGCACCTCATGGCGCGCCTCGCCGCGGCGGGCTACTCCGTCGTGCACGACAGCGACCGCACCGACGCCAAGACGGTGGTTATCAACACCTGCGGCTTCATCGGCGACGCCAAGCAGGAGTCGATCGACATGATCCTGCGCGCGGCGGCGGCCAAGCAGGCCGGGCGCATCGAACGGCTCTTCGTCGTGGGCTGCCTCTCGGAGCGCTACGCCGACGAGCTGCGGCAGGAGATTCCCGAAGTGGACGAATATTTCGGGGCCCGCACGTGGGACGGCATCGTACGGGCGCTGGGCGCCGCCGAGGACCCGGAGCTGGCCACCGAACGCCGCCTGACGACCCCGAAGCACTACGCCTACCTGAAGATCGCCGAAGGCTGCAACTGGAAGTGCGGCTACTGTGCCATCCCCCTCATCCGCGGCGAACACCGTTCCGTGCCGATGGAGGAGCTGGAGGAGGAGGCCCGCAAACTCGCGGCGCAGGGGGTCCGCGAACTCATGGTCATCGCCCAGGACACGACCTACTACGGAATAGACCTCTACGGACGGCGCGCGCTCGGCGAACTGCTGCAACGGCTCAGCCGCATCGACGGCATCGAGTGGATACGCCTCCACTACGCCTACCCCGCGGCATTCCCCGCCGACGTGATCGACACGATGGCTTCGGAGCCGAAAATCTGCAAATACCTCGACATCCCGTTCCAGCACATCTCCGACGCGCAACTCCGGTCGATGCGGCGACGCCACACGAAGGCCGAGGCGATGGAGCTGATCCGCCGCCTGCGGGAGGCGGTCCCCGACCTCGCGCTGCGCACGACGCTGCTCGTGGGCTACCCCGGCGAGACGGAGGACGACTTCGCCCAACTGCTCGATTTCGTCCGCGAGGTGCGCTTCGAACGTCTCGGCGTCTTCGCCTACTCGGAGGAGGAGGGGACCTATTCGGCCCGGGAACTGCGCGACGACGTGCCCGAAGCCGTGAAACAGGAGCGCGTCGAACGCGTCATGGCCTTGCAGAACGGGATTTCGCTCGAGAACAACCGCCGCCGCGTCGGCCGGACCGAACGCGTCATCATCGACTCGCGGCAGGGCGACTTCTACGTGGGCCGCACGCAGTACGACTCGCCCGAGGTGGACCAGGAGATCCTCATCCCGGCAGCGGACCGGCGGCTCCTGCGCGGCCGGTTCTACGACGTGCGGATCACCTCGGCGGCCGACTACGATCTCTACGGCGAAACAAGCCGGTAAGCCATTCCCCGCGGTCGCAGGCCGGAGACGCCGCATCCGGAGCCCGGCGACGAAGCCGGCGGAGACGTCCGAAACCGGAGGGATTGCGGAACGTAAAATAATATTTGCGTTTTTCCGTTTTTGTTCGTACCTTTGAAATGTAAAAAGGATTCTTTCCGCACTCCGATGGCTGACAAAGGCGTGATCTCAAATATCGAAGGCCGCGTGCGGCAGCTCATGGACGACCACCGGCGGGTGTCGGAGTTGTGCGCGTCGCTGACGGCGCAGCGGGACGCGCTGCGGGCCGAGAAGCGCTCGCTCGAAGAGCGGGTCCGGGAACTGGACGCCGAACTGGCGCGGATGCAACTGGCCGAAGGGCTTGCGGGAGGATCCCGAAACCGGGAGAAGGCACGGGCACGCGTAAACCGTCTTATGCGGGAGGTGGACAAGTGCATCGCGCTGGCGGAACAGCCGTTCGACGCATCGTCGGCCCCGGAGACGCGGACGGCCGAATAGGCGCACGGAGGAAGGCAGAAAAACGAAACGGACGAAAAAATGGCGAAGCAGGCGATCACTCTCAAGATAGCGGGGAAGAGCTATCCGTTCCAGATCGAGAGCGGGAAAGAGGAGATGTACCGGCTGGCCGAACGGGAGGTGAACCAATACCTCGCACTGATAAAACAACAGAATATCCGCAACTGGACCGACCAGGATTACCTGTCGATGGCCGCATTGAAATTCGCCATCGCGAACGTCGGGATGAGGCAGAGCCGCGAGTTGGACAACGAAGACCTCCGGCGGCTCGAGGCGGTCGGGGCCGAAATCGACGCCTACCTCAACGACCCGACACGGTAAGCGCCCCGGCCCTCCTCCGCAGCGAAAAGCGGAAAGGCGGAAAAGAAGGAAGAGACGAAGGTTCTTTTATATAATAAAGGAATAATCTACCCGCATAGATTCCTTAAAGCTTTGCGAAACTGAACACTTTTTATATTGGGGTAACTCGCGGCGCTTCAAAATCAGGCCTTACCACCCTTCGGGGGAGTGCGCTGCGGCGCACCGTTGGAAGATTGCGATTGTCGGAGCCTCCACACATGACAATCTTGCAGATTCGTCAAACAAGAATAAGGAATCCTATGCGGTTTTTTTATGACCATGAATAAACCCTATTAATAACAAAAAACACGCAAAGACCAAATGGATATCATTTTGACAGTCTGCATCTCTGCCGTGGTCTCCGTCGCAATCTACGCGGTCGTAACGAACCTCGTGGTCAAGACGTCGATCCGCAAGCGCCGGGAGACCGCCATCAAGGAGGCCGAGGCCGAAGGCGAGATGATCAAGAAGGAGCGCATCCTACAGGCGAAAGAGAAGTTCATACAGCTCAAGAGCGAGTACGACCGCCAGGTCAATGAACGCAACCAGAAGATCGCCCAGAGCGAACAGCGGGCCAAGCAGATCGAACAGAACCTGCAAAACAAGGAACGCGACCTGGAGAACCGGCTCCGCGAGAACGAGCGGCTGAAGGAGCAGATGCAGAATCAGTTGCAGATCCTCGAACACAAGAAGGAGGAGATCGACCAGATGAAGCGCGAACAGAACGTGCGTCTGGAGCAGATTTCGGGCATGAGTTCGGAAGACGCCAAGAACATCCTCGTCGAGAACATGAAGGCCGAGGCCAAGACCGAAGCCGCCGCCTACATCAACGAGACGATCGAAGAGGCGAAGATGACCGCCACGAAGGAGGCCAAACGGATCATCGTGGCGTCGATCCAGCGCGTAGCCACGGAGACGGCCATCGAGAACGCCGTGACGGTCTTCAACATCGAGAGCGACGAAGTCAAGGGCCGCATCATCGGCCGCGAAGGCCGCAACATCCGCGCCCTCGAGGCCGCCACGGGCATCGAGATCATCGTGGACGACACCCCCGAGGCGATCATCCTCTCGGGCTTCGATCCCGTGCGCCGCGAAATCGCCCGGCTGGCCCTGCACCAGCTCGTGACCGACGGCCGCATCCATCCCGCACGCATCGAGGAGGTGGTGTCGAAGGTCCAGAAACAGATCGAGGAGGAGATCGTCGAGGTCGGCAAACGCACGGCGATCGACTTGGGCATCCACGGCCTGCACCCCGAACTGATCCGCATGATCGGAAAGATGAAATACCGCTCCTCCTACGGCCAGAACCTTCTGCAACACGCCCGGGAGACGGCGAACCTCGCAGGCATCATGGCCGCCGAGCTGGGCCTCAACCCCAAGATCGCCCGCCGTGCGGGACTGCTGCACGACATCGGCAAGGTGCCCGACGACGAACCGGAACTGCCGCACGCAATCATCGGCATGAAGCTGGCCGAGAAGTACAAGGAGAAGCCCGAGGTCTGCAACGCCATCGGCGCGCACCACGACGAGGTGGAGATGACCTCGCTCATCGCCCCGATCATCCAGGTCTGCGACGCCATCTCGGGAGCGCGCCCCGGAGCACGCCGCGAAGTGGTGGAGAGCTACATCAAGCGTCTGAAGGAGATGGAGGACATCGCCCTCTCGTATCCCGGCGTGCTGAAGACCTACGCCATCCAGGCCGGCCGCGAACTGCGCGTGATCGTCGGCGCGGACAAGCTCTCGGATCAGGAGTCGGAGGGGCTGTCGCACGACATCGCCAAGAAGATCCAGGACGAAATGACCTACCCGGGACAGGTGAAGATCACCGTGATCCGCGAAACCCGGGCCGTAGCCTACGCGAAATAGCACCGAAGAACCGGAAACGGCCGGACGATCCGGCTCCCCGGCAATGCGGTATTCCCGATCCCTCCTTTTTCCAAAGGAGGGATTTTTATTTCCGGGCATTCGCAGCGGCGGCCTCGCAACGAGCGGCCGCCGGAAGATCTTTCCGTATAGGGCCGCACAGGCGGAGCCACTCCGGCCGCACAGCCACTCCCGGCCGGGAAAAGTGCGAAAGTGCGTCGGACGGAATCGGCCCACAAGGAGCGTCTTGCCGGAAATCCCCGGAGGAATCACATCACGGAGAATATACCGAAACGTATGTTTCGGGAAAATTTCGCAGAGCCTCCGACGGATACGTTCCGGGCAGGGACGCGTGCGTCGGGCAAGGACGCCCCGGGGAAACCGGTCGGCGGACGAATCGACGACACCGCACCGGTCCGTTTTCCCCGTTCTCCGATGCCCGAAACCGCTCCGTTCAGAACAGAGCCGAGAGCTGCTGCCAGATGGTCGCCGTAAAGAAAACCCCGAGTGCCGTGCACACGGCCAGCAGCAGCAGGTTCATCACCCGCAGGTCGGGTTTCGTATCGCTGCGGAAATTGACGTCGATATACTCCTTGAAAAAGAGGTAGAGCGCCGGAACCAGCGCTCCGGAGAGGAGCAGGTCCTCGGGAATGCCGAAAAAGTAGATCTTCGGAAACCCCACCAGCGCCCAATGGCAGAGGAAGAGTATCACGAAGAGATTCACCCGCTTCGGGAAGGCGAGCAGCAGGCCGATCGTGAACACCGCCACCGAACAGGGCATGACGGGCGAGGTCATCATCGGAAACTCCAGCCCCCGGAGCAGTGAGAGGAGCGGATAGACGAAGGGCATGGCCAGGAGGACGAACGCGAAGCGGTCGTGCCGCCGCGTCCGCTCGAAGGAGGTGTACCCCACCGCCGCGTCGTAGATCCAGACGGCGGCCATCACGCCCCAGAACAGCGCCATCACGCCGTTGTAGGCCCGCGCGTCGCAGGCAACGAGGTAGTACGCCACGGCGATCCAGGCGTTCAGCAGCGCCAGATAGAGTTTCATCGCCACCTTCGTTCCCGGCGTCGGCCGCCGGTAGAGCCGCCGCGTAAGCAACGCCCCTGCCGCAATCAGCAGCGCCTGCACGGGCCACGTCACGCGGTTGTAGTCCGCGATCGTCTGCCAGAAAACCTCGCTCGTCATTTCGAAACTCGCTTTTTGGCGCGCGTCAGCGAGTGCGCGCGCTTGTTGAACAGGAAAATCGGCGCCGCGGCCCCCGCCGCGAGCATGAAGATCACGCTGAAGGTCACGAACCCGTTGCGGACGATGGCCTGCATGTACTCCGACCCCAGCACGGGATCGTCGAGATGCTGCATGAACATGATCATCGAAAAGATCGTCTTGTAGGCGTACATGCCGGGAATCATCGGCAGCAGCGCCGGAATGAACAGGACCGTCATCGGACAGCGGATGCGGCCGCCCAGCAGCAGGCTGCCCACGCCGATCGTCACCGAGGCGCACAACGATGCCGAAGCGATGTCCACGCCCCACTGCATCAGCGCGAAACGCAGGGCGTGCCCGACGGCGGCCAGCAGGGCGATGACCGGGAAGGCCCGCATCGGCGGGTCGGAAATCGCCCCGAAACCGATGGCGGCCACGGCGGCGAACAGTCCGTCGGAGAGCATGTCGAACGCGATCATAGCAGAGCGGATTTTACGATCATCAGCGTCCCGGAGAGACCGATGGCGATGCAGACGATGAGCATCAGCGCCGACGTGAGGCGGGCGATGCCGTTCAGGATGTGCCCCTCGACAATGTCGATCACGCCGTTGATGAGCGGCACGCCGGGAATGAGGAACAGGACGCTCGTGGCGATGGCGACGTCCGACGTGGTGTCGAACGTGAGCGCCACCGAAGCGTACATCGAGGCGACGAACGCCGAGGCGATGAAGATCACGTAGTGGTTGAAGCCGCGCGCCTGCATTCCCTGCTTGAGGAAAAAGCCGATGAGCGTCGCCGTGAAGACGATGCTCACGGCGAACCAGTCGCCGCCGAACAGCCGGCAGAACGATGCGTTGGCCAGCCCGACGAGTACGAGCGTGAAGATCGGATCGAGGCGCGGCCGGGCGACGATCTCCCGGTAGCGGCGTTCGATCTCCCCGAGCGGCAGGCGCTCGTCGTAGGCCTCCCAGCTCAGGGCGCTCAGCTCGGCGTTGAGCTCGAAACTGATCGGCAGCGGCGGAATGTCCGCGGCCTCGGTGCACACCTCGCCGCTCTCGTCGTCCACCACCGAAAAATTCACGACCTTCTGGAATGCAGAGACGATCACCCGCACTCCGAGCGCCTCGCCCAGCCGCTTGGTGTTGCGCACCACGCGCGAGGTATGCACGCCCGACCCCATGAGACGGGTGGCGTACTCCGCGACGAACCGTGCGATCGCCTTCAGTTCGGCTTGCGTCTTCATCTTCTCCGTGCCCGATTTTCGGCAAAAGTACGAAAAATTTGCATATCTTCGTTCCATGAAAGAAATCGACCCCAGCCTCGAGGCCTACGTCGAGGCCGAAATCATCCCCCGCTACGCGCATTTCGACCGCGCGCACTCCACGGACCACGTCCGCTCGGTCATCGACCGGAGCCTCGCGCTGGCCCGCCGCTACGACGTGGACCCCGACATGGTCTATGTCATAGCCGCCTACCACGACACGGGGCTCGCCTTCGGCCGCGAACGCCACCACATCGACGCCGGACGCATCCTGGCCGAAGACGCCGAACTGCGCCGCCGCTTCGACAGCGAGCGGATCGCGACGATGCGCGAGGCCGTCGAGGACCACCGCGCCTCGTCTGGGCACGCGCCCCGCTCGATCTACGGCCGCATCGTCGCCGAAGCCGACCGCTGCATCGACACGCAAACGGTTCTCCGCCGCACGGTGCAGTACGGGCTGGCGCACTGCCCGGCGCTGACGCGCGAGGAGCACTTCGCCCGCTGCCGGGAACACCTCCAGCGCAAATACGCCGAAGGAGGCTATCTCCGCCTCTGGCTGCCCGAATCGGACAATGCCCGGCGGCTCGCGGAGCTGCGGGAGGCGATCCGCGACGGGGAGCGGCTGCACCGCCTCTTCGACGCAATCTTCGACGCCGAGACATCCGGCTCCGCAGGCGGAACCCCCGACCGGACCGAAGCCGGAGAGGCGGCGGAGGCACGGTAGCCTCCGCAACCGACGGCCCGGATACGAAAAATCCGGCGAAGGATCGCTTCGCGGCATCGCCGCCCGCCATCCTTCGCCGGAAAGCCGGACCGACCGGACATCCCCGAATCACGAGGACGCCGCGCCGGTCCCGAAACCATCACTCCACCCCGTGGGGGAAATACTTCATGTACTGCACGCGCTGGTAATGGTCGCCCTCGGCCGACCCGTAGTCCATCCGCCCGCGGAACTCGTCGAGCGAGGCGAAGCCCTGACGACCGGCCCACTCGTCGATGAAACGGCCGATCCGCGAAATCGCCTCGTAGCCGTAACGGTGGATCGCCGTGCAGACCTGCACCGCCGAAGCGCCGCACAGCAACGCCTTCACGGCAGCCTCGCCGTCGTGCACGCCCGTCGAAACGGCCACGTCGAGCTGCGGCAGCGCATGGGAGCACAACGCCGTGCTGCGCAGCACGTTGCGCAGCTCCGACGGTTCGCTGAACGGATCGCCCGCGACGAAACACATCTTCTCCACGTCGATATCCGGTTCGAAGAAGCGGTTGTAGAGCACCACGCCGCGCGCTCCGCGGGCCAGCAGCGCATCGCCCACCGACAGCACGTTCGTCAGATGCATCGGCAGCTTGACCGACACGGGGACAGTCACCGCCGCAGCGACCTTCCGCACGATGTCGGCATAGGCCTGTTCGAGCTCCTGCGCCCCCGCATGGCGGTCGGTAGGCAGCAGGAAGACATTCAGTTCCAGCGCCGCGGCGCCCGCAGCCTGCATGGCCTCGGCGTATTCGATCCACGCGTCGCCCGCGCCGATGCAGTTGATGCTGGCGATCGCCGGGACGCCCGTCGCGGCCGCGCCCTGCACGAGTTGCAGGAATTCGCCTTTGTAGGCGTCGCCGAGGTAACGTTCGAGGTACTCGCCGGCATCGCCGTAGCCCTCCATCCTGTCCAGCGAGGCCGCCTCGCGGAGAATCTGCTCTTCGAAGATCGACTTCAGCACCACGGCGCCCGCGCCCTCACGGACGCACCGCTCGATGTTCTGTACGCTGGCCGTATAGGGCGAGCTGCTGACGATGACGGGACTCGCAAGTTCGAGTCCGAGGTATTTCGCTTTCATGAAACTATTCCGGTATAGGTTATCCATTTTTTTCTCTCCGGCGCGGCTCCGTTACACGAACGGGAGCTTCACCACCTCGGCCTTCACGCACTTCTCGCGGATCACCACGGCGATCTGCGTGCCGGGTTTGGCATAGGCCGTCTGCACGTAGCCCAGCGCCACGCCCTGTTTCAGGCAGGGGGACATCGTGCCCGAGGTCACGCGGCCGATCTCCGTACCGTCCGGCGCGGCGATCGGGTAGCCGTGACGCGGAATGCCGCGCTCGACCATCTTCAGTCCCACGAGCCGGCGCACGGGGCCTTCGGCCTTCTGGCGCTCCATCAGCGCACGGTCGATGAACTCCTTGCCCTCGGCGAACTTGGTGATCCACCCCAGCCCGGCCTCGATCGGCGACGTCGTGTCGTCGATGTCGTTGCCGTAGAGGCAGAAACCCTTCTCCAGCCGCAGCGTGTCGCGCGCTCCGAGGCCGATATTTTGCAGGCCGTACTCCCCGCCGGCCTTCCACAGCGCCTCCCACAGCCTGTCGCCGTCTTCGTTGGCCGCATAGATCTCGCAGCCGCCCGCGCCCGTGTAGCCCGTGATCGAAAGGATGGCGTCGCACCCGGCCACCCGCATCTTCCGGAAGGTGTAATACTCCATCTCCTCCACCGGCTCGTCGCACATCCGCTGCACGATCTTCATTGCCAGCGGTCCTTGTACGGCGAGTTGGCAGATCTCGTCCGACGCGTTGTAAAGCTCCTTGCCCGGGCCGGCCTCCATGCCCATCTTCGCCCCTTCGGCGCAGATATGCGCCCAATCCTTCCCGATATTGGCGGCGTTCACGCAGAGCATGTAGGTCCGCTCGTCGATACGGTAAACCAGAATATCGTCCACGATGCCGCCGCGGCCGTTGGGCATGCACGAATACTGCACCTTCCCGTCGTAGAGCTTCGCCACGTCGTTGGTGGTGATCCGCTGCAACAGGTCGAGCGCCCGGGGTCCCTTGACCCAGATTTCGCCCATGTGGCTCACGTCGAAGACGCCGGCCTTCCCGCGGACGGCCATGTGTTCGTCGTTGATGCCCGTGAATTCGATCGGCATATTGTATCCCGCGAATTCGGCCATCCTGGCCCCCGCGGCGATATGGTACTTGGTGAATACGGTGGTTTTCATAGCAGTTATGCGGTTTTCGGTTTCGGTTTCCCTTTTTCGCCACGCGCTACTCGCGGCGCTTCACGCCCAGCCGGGGACAGCGACGGAACTCCTTCTCGCGGTCGAACAGATAGCGGTACGTGGTGTGCATCTTGTGCTTCGTGGCGCAGACGTAGGTCTCGATCATGCGGTTCATCACCGGATTGAAATCGCCGATCCACGCCAGCTCCATCGACTTGTACTGGTTTTTGGTCATCTCGAGGAACTCGTAGTACTTGACCATGATGGCCGACTCGACGCCCTTGCCGTGGAACTCGGGCGCGATGCCGAAGATGATGCCGAAGATGCGGTCGCACGAGCGGCGCACCTTCAGGTCCCACATCAGGCGCAGCTTCTGCCAAAGGCCGAATTTGCCGTTGAACTTGCCGATCAGGCGGTTCAGGTCCGGCACGGTGATGAAGAACCCGATCGGCTCCTCGTTGAAATAGGCGAAGAAGATGATCCGCGGGTCGATGATCGGCTTCATCTCGCGCACCATCTCCAGCGCCTCCTCGCGCGTCATGGGTTTCACGCCCGAGAAGAGCGCCCACGCCTTGTTGTAGATGACGCGGAAGTTCTCGGCGGCCTCCTCGAGGTTGTTCATGTCGATGTTCTCGACGTGGTAGCTCGCATCGAGCCGCCCGGCGCGGGCGAAGATCGACTTGTTGGCCTCCGAGGCGTTCACCCGCCAGATATAGCTGTTCTGGTTGAAGTAGTTCCGGAACCCGTAGCCTTCGAACAGCTCCTTGTAGTAGGGCGGGTTGTAGGGGTTCTTGTAGAGGGGCTGGAATTCGTATCCCTCGACCAGCAGGCCCCACCAGTCGCGCCGCTGCCCGAAGTTGATCGGGCCGTCCATCGCCTCCATGCCGCGGCTGGCGAGCCACATGCGCGCGGCGTCGAAGAGCAGATCGGCCGCCTGCCGGTCGTCGATCGACTCGAAGAAGCCGCAGCCGCCCGTGGGCTGCTCTTCGAGGGCCGCCTTCTCGCGGTTGTAGAAAGCCGCGATGCGGCCCACGACCTCGCCGCGGCCGTCGCGCGCCACCCAGCGGATCGCCTCGCCGTCGGCGAACAGCTCGTTGCGCGCCGGGTCGAAGACCTCCTCGACGTCCTGATCCAGCGGGCAGACCCAGTTGCGGTTACCTTTGTATATCCGTTTGGGCAGGTCGAGCCACTCGCGCACCAGCGCCGGCGTCGTGACCTCCTGCAAGACGTATTTCTCCTTATTCATCGACTGCGTTTTTGTCTTTTCCGATTTCAAAGGTAAGAATTTTTTCCTTATTTTTGTTCACGGATCAAACTATTGTCGAAACGATGAACGAAACGATCGAAGGGTACATGCCCGACGGCGGCCGGCTCCCCTACCGGTTCATGAAATACCGGATTCACAAAATCCTGCTCGTGTGCTGCAGCTACGACGGCTACATCCTCGAGGAGGACGGGCACATCGAATCGCAGATCAACCAGGAGTATATCGACCTGAACCTCTCGAATCCCCCCTCGTTCACACGCGTCAGCTCGACGGCCGAAGCGCTCGAGGCGCTCGCCGGCGACGATTCGTTCGACTTCATCCTCACCATGTACAACGTGGGCGAGCCCGACGTCTTCGCCTTCGCCCGCATCGTCAAGGAGCGCCATCGGAATATCCCCGTGGCGCTGCTGACCTCCTTTTCGAAGGACATCTACCGCCGGATAGAGGAGCAGGACCGCTCGGGACTGGACTACATCTTCTGCTGGCACGGCAACACGGAGCTCATCATCGCCATCATCAAGCTCGTCGAGGACAAGATGAACGCCGCCGAGGACATCGGCGAAGGAGGCGTGCAGGCCATCCTGCTCGTCGAGGACTCGATCCGCTTCTACTCGACCTACCTGCCCGAGCTCTACAAACTCATCCTGCTGCAAAACACCGAGTTCCTCAAGGACGCCTTCAACGAGCAGCAGCAGATCCTCCGCAAGCGCGCCCGGCCCAAGATCCTGCTGGCCCGCTGCTACGAGGAGGCCGCGGAGCTGTACGAACGCTACAAGAAGAACCTGCTGGGCGTCATCTCCGACGTGGGGTTCGTCCTGCACCGCGACGATCCGCCCGAGAGCGAGAAGCTCGACGCCGGCATCGACCTCTGCCGCCGCATCCGCGAGGACAACCCGCTGATGCCCGTGCTGCTGCAATCCTCCCAGACGGCCTTCGGCGAGCAGGCCGCGGCACTCGGGGCGGGGTTCGTCGCCAAGAACTCCAAGACGCTCCTCTCGCAGTTGCACGACTTCATCGACCGCGAGTTCGCCTTCGGCGACTTCGTATTCGAGGACCCCGAGACGGGCGCCGAGATCGGCCGCGCCCGGGACCTCACGCAGATGCAGGAGATGATCGCCACGATCCCCGACGGGGCGTTCGAATACCACACCTCGCAGAACCACCTTTCGAAGTGGCTCTACTCGCGGGGCCTCTTTCCCCTGGCGGCCTCCATCCGCCGGTACAACAAGAGCCATTTCGCCACGGTCGCCGAACACCGCCGCGTGCTGGTGAACCTCATCAGCGACTACCGCCGTCTGCTGGGCCAGGGCGTCGTGGCGCGCTTCGACCCTGCGACATACAGCGACGCCGTGGCCTTCGCACGCATCGGCGAGGGCTCGCTCGGCGGCAAGGCCCGCGGGCTGGCCTTCATGAACTCCATGCTCATCAAGCACCGCCAGTACGACATGCACGAGGGGGTACGCATCATGATTCCCCGCTCGGTGGTGATCGCCACGGAGTACTTCGACGAGTTCATCCGCCTCAACGGGCTGAAATACATCATCTCGCAGGAGTTCTCGGACGAGGAGATCCTCTCGGAGTTCGTCTCCTCGTACGTCCCGCCGCGGCTGCAACAGGAGCTCAAGGCCTACATCCGCACGGTCCGCACGCCGCTGGCCGTGCGCTCGTCGTCGAAACTCGAAGACTCGCACTACCAGCCCTTCGCCGGCATCTACTCGACCTACATGATCCCCTACACGGACAACGAGGACCAGATGCTGCGCCTGCTGCTGCGCGCCGTCAAGAGCGTCTACGCCTCGGTCTACTTCGCCGCCTCGCGGGCCTACATCCAATCCTCGCAGAATCTCATCTCGGAGGAGAAGATGGCCGTCATCATCCAGGAAGTGTGCGGCACGGAGCAGGACGGGCTCTTCTTCCCCACCTGCTCGGGCGTGGCCCGTTCGATCAACTACTACCCCATCGGCGACGAACGGCCCGAAGACGGCGTCTGCAACGTGGCGATGGGGCTGGGCAAACTCGTCGTGGACGGAGGACGCACGCTGCGCTTCTCGCCCCGCTACCCGCAGAAGGTGCTCCAGACCTCGACCCCCGAGCTGGCGCTGCGCGACACGCAGAACGAGGTGCTGGCCCTGAGCCTCCGCCCCGAGGAGTTCCGCACGTCGATCGACGACGCCGTGAACCTGCGCCGCCTGAGCCTCCAGCAGATCGCGCCGCTGCGCAACGCGCGCTTCGTCTGCTCGGTCTGGGACCGCGAGAACGAACGCATCTCGGACAGCCCCTTCGACCGGGGCCGCAAAGTCATCACGTTCAACAACATACTGAAGTACAACACCTTCCCTCTGGCCGAAATCGTCTCGGACATCCTGCGCATGGGCGCCGAGGAGATGCGATGCCCCGTGGAGGTGGAGTTCGCCGTGAACATGGACGTCGCGCCGGGTCAGCAGCGGATATTCAACCTGCTGCAAATCCGCCCGATCATCGACAACCAGGACAACCGCCCGATCGACTGGAGCGCGGAGGACCCCGCGCGGGCGCTCGTCTATGGCGAGCAGGCCCTCGGCATCGGCCGCATGACCGACATCGCCGACATCGTCTATGTGAAGTCCGGGGCCTTCGACTCGCTCTCGACCGAACGGATCGCCGACGAGCTGCTCGCGCTCAACACCCGGATGCGCGACGAAGGTCGCTCCTACGTGCTCGTGGGGCCGGGCCGCTGGGGCTCCTCGGACCCGTTCCTCGGAGTTCCGGTCAAGTGGACGCACATTTCGGAGGCGAAGGTGATCGTCGAATGCGGCCTCGAACGCTTCGAGGTCGAGCCTTCGCAAGGCACGCACTTCTTCCAGAACGTCACCTCGCTCGGCGTGGGGTATCTGACGATCAACCCCTTCCGCGGCGAAGGCATCTTCCGCGAGGAGCTGCTCGACGCCCGCACGGCCGTTTACGAAGGAACGTTCCTGCGGCAGGTGCGGTTCGACCGTCCGCTCTGGGTCTGCGTGGACGGCCGTTCGAACCGGGGAATGATCCGCGAGGCGGACGGAGACGGGGCGTAACCCGGCGGGCGGTCTCCCGTCCCCGCCCCGCACGGACGCCGCCCCGCCCCGGCGGACAGCCTGCCCGGAACCGGCGGACGAAGCAGGCGCCGGACAACCGGGCGGCAGGGAGCCTGCGGGGCGCTGCGGCCGGTTTTCATGCCGGATTAAAATTATTTCCGTCCGGAAAGTTACAATCTATAAGAAATATTTTTATATTTGTAAACGGATAGAACAACCTTTCAAAACTTCAACGATATGAACGTAAACAAACTCATGGCGGAACTCGAACGCCGCCATCCCGGCGAAAGCGAGTATCTGCAGGCCGTGCGCGAGGTGCTCATGACCGTGGAGGAAACCTACAACCAGCACCCCGAATTCGAGGCCAACCGCATCGCGGAACGCATCGTGGAGCCCGACCGCTCGTTCACCTTCAAGGTGGTCTGGGTGGACGACCGGGGCGAGGTGCAGGTCAATACCGGCTACCGCGTCCAGTTCAACAACGCCATCGGCCCCTACAAGGGCGGTCTGCGCTTCCACCCCTCGGTGAACCCCTCGATCCTGAAGTTCCTGGGCTTCGAGCAGATCTTCAAGAACGCCCTGACGACCCTCCCGATGGGCGGTGCGAAGGGCGGCTCGGACTTCAACCCCAAAGGCAAGTCGGACCGCGAGGTGATGCGCTTCTGCCAGGCCTTCATGACCGAACTGTGGCGTCATATCGGCCCGGAGACGGACGTTCCGGCGGGCGACATCGGCGTGGGCGGCCGTGAAATCGGCTACCTCTACGGCATGTACCGCAAGCTGGCGCGCGAAAACACGGGCGTGCTGACGGGCAAGGGCATGACCTACGGCGGTTCGCTGATCCGCCCCGAGGCCACGGGCTTCGGCGCCGTTTACTTCCTGCGCCAGATGCTCGAAAAGGCCGGCATGGACATCAAGGGACAGACGATCGCCATCTCGGGCTTCGGCAACGTGGCCTGGGGCGCCGCGACGAAGGCCACGGAACTGGGCGCCAAGGTCGTGACGATCTCGGGTCCCGACGGATACGTTTACGACCCGGCGGGTCTCGACAAGGAGAAGATCGCCTACATGCTCGAGCTGCGCGCGTCGAACAACGACGTCGTGGCTCCCTACGCCGACAAGTTCCCCGGCGCGCAATTCTTCCCGGGCCGCAAACCGTGGGAGGTGAAGGTCGATATCGCCATGCCGTGCGCCACGCAGAACGAGCTGGACGGCGAGGATGCCAAGAAGCTGCTGGCCAACGGCGTGAAGATCGTGGCCGAGGTTTCGAACATGGGCTGCCGCCCGGAGGCCATCGACGCCTTCATCGCGGCGAAGATTCCCTACGGGCCGGGCAAGGCCGTGAATGCCGGCGGCGTGGCCACCTCGGGACTCGAAATGACGCAGAACGCCCAGAAACTCAACTGGACGGCCGAGGAGGTCGATGCCAAGCTGCATCAGATCATGTCGTCGATC
>ERZ825525.902-NODE-902-length-31628-cov-9.016470_pt1 | contig 31628 bp, 27 predicted proteins | sample MGYA00519930_ERZ825525 | MGnify/ENA primary metagenome ERZ825525 (study PRJEB31778, sample SAMEA3449203) | human gut metagenome | biome: human gut; feature: human-associated habitat; material: faeces | place: United Kingdom | collected 2010/2012 ... | reverse complement strand
CTGTGTCCATTATACCTGAAGACTTACCGATGTGCTGAACCTTTCACTTACCTATGTGTTGAGCTTCTCCACTTACCGATGTGCTGAACCCGCACCGCGACGGCTGCGACGGTTGCAACGGTGAAAATGATACTGTCAGAGCAATCGTCGCTATCGTTGCGACCGTCGCGGAAAGGAAAGGATAGGAAAATGAAAAGCGTACAAATTCCCTATGACCTGTTTCTCGACCTCGCCATGTACCATCTGCGGGGCGATGATGATTTCGAAGAAGAAATCCGGCAGAGCTTAGAGCAGAAACTTGACGCCATGCTGAATCGGCAGCTCTATTCCCGGTATAAGACGGCACCGACCGAAGAAGAACGGGGGCAGGCGCGGCAGGAGTATCTTGACCGGCGTGGAGTGCCGCAGAGCTACCGATGGACTACTCCTCCTTGGGAACTGTGACAGGAGCGTGCCACGCTCCTGTTGCTGGCAGACAAGGTAAAGCATTGGCTGACACAGCCCCTCGCATCCCCGTCTCCATCGAAAAACCCGCAGATTTTGAGATGGATGGCGGAGAGGATTTTCAAAATTCTCTCCGCCTGTGGGCGGCAGCGTTGAAGCAAATTCGATTGCTGAAAGGCTGGCGGTCACGCCGTGGATTTTGCAAAGTGGGTACTACTTGCAAGCCACGGCAGAGGCTTCCGCAGAAGCCGCATTCCCCGTTCCCCCTCGGAGAGCCCACGATACTTTGCAGCCGCAGGATGAAAGTATCATAGTGGGTTATTACACTTCCGCAGAAGTGCTCCTCCGAAAGCTACCCCGTCCTACGCAATCTGAAATCAGGAGGTAACCTGCCTATGGCAAGAGGCGACGGTATCCATCGTACCAACGCAAGAAATATGAGGCTGACCGCTGCCAGAATCGGCAACGCGCAGCAGCACAACGAACGGGAAAAGGAATCCTATGTCAATCAGGATATTGTACCGGAGAGGACACAACTCAACGTCCATTTCAAGAAACCGGCTGGAAGCTATGCCGAGATGTTCCAAAAGCTGAAAGAGGACGGCGTAATCTCCACCCGTAGGTTGAAAGAGGATGCCTTTCTCTACGGCGAGCTGGTCTTTGACGTAAACACCGCCTATTTTCATAATCACGGCGGCTATGACTTCGCAAAACGATTTTACACCGATGCATACAAATCCGCAATAGAAATCGTAGGCGGAGAGCAGTACATTCTCTCTGCGGTCATGCACGCCGACGAGCGCAACCGCGCCATGTCCGACGCGCTGGGCAAGGACGTGTACCATTATCACCTTCATGTGGTCTATATCCCCGTCGTAGAGAAGAAAATTCTGTGGTCGAAGCGGTGCAAGGATAAATCGCTGGTTGGGACAGTCAAGGAAACGATACAGCAGGTCAGTATGAGTAAAAAGTGGGATTCCAAGCCCGCGCTGGACGAGCATGGGAAACCGCTGCTGAACGCAAACGGGAAAACTGTGCTCCGAAAATCCTATTCCGTTCTGCAAGATGATTTCTTCGCCGCCATGCGAAAGGCAGGGTATGACGATGTGGAGCGCGGCGAACGCGGCAGCTCGGAGGAACACCTGACCGTAACGCAGTTCAAAGTGCAGCAGGAGCAGGCGCGGCTGGAATCGATTGAGGATAAGATTGACAGGAGGAAGCAGACGCTTGAAAAATACAACGAGAAGATCAGGGAGCAGAAAGGAGCGGCAGCTTCCTTCCACGAAATCGACAGCATTGGGAAAAAGACCATCTCCGGCAATATCTCCATGACGCCGCAGGACGCGCAGTTTCTCAAGGAGCTTGCCATGGAGGGCGTCGCTTCGCGCGGGCTTATCGGAGATTTGAAGAATAAAGCGGAAACGCTCAAGCGCGATGTCAGCGTATGGAAATGCAAATATGAAAAGCTGCAAGAGCAGACAAAGGACTTCATGGCGGCACTCAAAAGAGCGCCCCGCAAGGTCAAGGAGTTCATACAATTCATGCTCCGCACCGAGTCGGAGAAGCTGGAGCAGTCCGGAAACCGTGATATGCCGCGCTGCAAGAAGCGCGACATGGAGCTGTGAGCAACTACGGTGTAGAGCCGTAAAAATACGAAAATAGCCAACAGGAGCGCGTCGGACGAACCCGGGCGTTGTCCGGCGTGCTCCTGTTTGAAAATTTCCGTTTTCCCTAAGTCAAGAACCGGAGAAAACGCCCGGAAAATACCCCTATTGCGTAACAGAGCGCAGAAAGGAGCTTGCATGAGAACAGGGCTTACCAATAATCGGAATGTTTTGACCGCAACAACACATAGAAGCACCGCCACGCCGGTATATCTTCAATATCCAAAATATGTTGCAGGCGTAGAACACGCATTGCACATGGCATATAAACATCTGATTTGTAAATGCAAAAATTCATTTGCGTTTACAGATTTTCAATTTGCGAATCTGGTAGCAATCTTCACAAATGTGTGCTATAATGTGACTATGTATTTTGATAAGGGGGACTTCCCAATATGCGCATCAGCTATAACAAGCTCTGGAAGATGCTTATTGACAAAAATATGAAAAAGAGTGATTTGAGAGAAAAAGCCGGCATCAGTTCTGCCTCCCTTGCAAAGCTCGGCAAAGGAGACAACATAACCACGGATGTTCTTCTTCGTATCTGCGAGGTAATGGATTGCCGGATTGAAGACATTCTTGAAACGGTTCGTGACTAACCAACGCCAAAGAATTTGATTAGGAGGTTTTGACATGACCATATTGGGCAAGAAACAGATGTCGGAAGAAGACATCAAATTGAATTATATCACTCCGGTCATTCTGAATGGTTGGAAAGGTCACATAACAATGGAGACCAAGATTACTGATGGCAGAATCAACATCAGCGGCAATATTGTGGCTCGCAGTAAGCCGAAATTTGCCGACTATATGCTTTATCTCAACGATGGGAAGCCAATTGCCGTAGTTGAAGCAAAGGATAATAATCATTCTGTATCTCACGGCTTGCAGCAGGCGATGACATACGCACAGATGATGGATCTCCCGTTTGCATATTCCTCAAACGGAGATGCCTTCTATGAGCATGACTTCTTTACCGGGCAGGAACGGCAGATTGCTTTAGAGCAATTTCCAACACAGGATGAGCTTGTAGCAAGATATTACGCTGAACTGAACGGCGGCAAGGGCGTATCCGATTTGGAAAAGAAAATAGTCTCCCAGCCGTACTACTCGTCTCAAAGCACATATCCTCCACGCTATTATCAAAGAAACGCTGTAAACAGAACCGTGGAAGCAATCGCCAGAGGGCTGCAGAGATTGTTGCTTGTGATGGCAACGGGAACGGGCAAAACGTATACTGCATTCCAGATAGTGTATCGGCTGCTCCGCTCTGACCTTAAAAAGAGAATTCTGTATTTGGCTGACAGGAACATTCTTGTTGACCAGAGTATTTTGCAGGATTTTGCACCGCTTGAAAAGACCATTTATAAAGTGGACTTTTCCGACAAGGAGTGTTTGAGCAAGATCGCATCCCATGAAGTAAACTTTGCCCTCTATCATCAGATGGTCGGGCAGAATGATGAAGAACACTTCAAACAGATTCCCGCAGAATACTTTGACCTCATTATTGTGGACGAGTGTCATCGTGGAAGTGCCAAGGAGGATAGTAACTGGCGAAAAGTGCTGGAGTACTTTTCTTCTGCTACACAGATTGGCATGACTGCGACACCAAAGGAGAGCGAAAAGGTATCGAATATCGATTATTTTGGAAATCCTGTCTATACTTATAGCTTGAAACAGGGTATCGAGGATGGATTTCTTGCTCCTTTCAAGGTTATCAATATCACGACCAACATCGGTGACGGCTGGAGGCCGCACAAAGGGCAAACCGATATATACGGCAATGTGCTCGAAGACCGAATCTATAACAATAGGGATTATGATTACAATATCATTCTCCAAGACCGTATTGACGAGGTTGCAAGGGAGATCACTGAATATCTGAAAAGCACCGACAGGATGCAGAAAACTATTGTGTTCTGCGCTTCCGAAGATCATGCCGAGCGCATGAGAATCGCCCTAATCAACCATAACGCTGATATGGTCAAGGAAAATCCGGACTACTGTGTTAGAATCACCGGTTCTGATGTTTACGGAAAATCCAAACTTGACTATTTCATCTCCGTGTCCAGCCCTTATCCGGTTATCGCTACGACATCCGAACTGCTTTCCACCGGAGCAGACTGCAAGATGACAAAGCTGATCGTTCTGGACAAGACGGTTGAGAGCATGACTACCTTTAAGCAGATTATCGGGCGAGGGACCCGTATCAGGGAAAAGGAAGGTAAGACACACTTTGTCGTTATGGACTTTAGAAATGTGACAAGGCTCTTTACCGACCCTGATTGGGATGGTCCCGTAGAACAGGTTGAGGGCTTCCAACACGGCAGCGGAGGAAACAAACCCAAAGGCGGTGAACCCGGCGGCAGTGGAGAGGAACCGACCGTTGACCCCGTTGAAACGCCTATCGTTGATAAAGACGGGTGCAGGGTGAAGATTATCAATAAGACCGTTTCTGTCTACGATGCCAACGGCAAGCTGCTTCGTCAGGAAGATATTATCGACTACACGAGAACCAATATCAAAGGCGAATATGCGTCCCTTTCTGACTTCATACACAAGTGGAAAGCCTCCGACAAGAAGAAAACGATTGAACAATCCTTTATGGCAATGGGCATTGATTTGAAGGCTCTGAAAGCGGAACAAGGAATGTCTGATGTCGATGACTTTGATTTTATCTGCTATGTGGCATACGGCAGGAAGCCGCTGACGAGAAAAGAGCGGGCGAACAACGTTAAGAAGAAGGATTTTTTCAGTAAGTATTCCGTCGAAGCGCAGGCAGTTCTCTCCATTCTCTTGGACAAGTATATGAACCAAGGCATCACTGAGGTTGAGGATATTAAGGTCCTTTCTCTTGCAGACTTTGCCGACTTTGGAAAGCCTGCAAAAATCGTTAAGCTGTTCGGCGGCAAAGCGCAGTACGAGGCTGCTATTAAGGAGCTTGAAGCGAACATTTATGAATTAGAGGTAAGTTAATTATGGCTATGCAGTCAGGTTTTATAAAAAGAATCCGTGATATTATGCGTATGGACGCAGGTATCAACGGCGATGCTCAGCGAATTGAGCAGATGGTATGGATGCTTTTCTTGAAAGTATACGATGCCAAAGAAGACGATTGGGAACTGAATGAGGACAACTACGAATCCATAATTCCCGAAGACCTCAGATGGAGAAATTGGGCGAAAGCAGACAGCCGCGGTCATGCTATGACCGGAGATAAGCTGCTGAACTTTGTCAACAACACTTTGTTCCCGGTGCTGAAAGGCAACGATGTAAAAGAAGGCGACACGATTGTCTATGAGGGTATCAAGGTTACACCTGCCACTCCAATCAAGAAAGCAATCGTGAAATCGACCTTTGAGGACGCCAACAACTATATGAAGGACGGCGTTTATCTCCGCCAGGTCATTGATGTCATTGACGAAATCGAATTTGATGATGTCAAGGAAAGTCATGCTTTCGGTTTTGTTTACGAAGAAATTCTAAGAGAATTGCAGTCTGCCGGTTCCTCCGGTGAGTTTTACACGCCGAGAGCAGTTACCGAGTTCATGGCGCTGATGATCAAGCCGAAACTGGGAGAAAAGATGGCTGACTTCGCTTGCGGTACGGGTGGCTTTATTACTTCCTGGCTTGGACAGTTATCCAAGCAGGTAACCGATACTTCTGCTCAAAAGCAGCTTGATGACAGCATTTACGGAATCGAGAAAAAGCCGTTCCCGTATCTGCTCTGCGTAACCAATATGCTGCTACATGACATTGAGGTTCCAAACATCTATCACACGAACTCGCTGAAGCATAATCTTTTGGACTATACGGATGATGATAAGTTCGATGTGATTCTGATGAACCCTCCCTATGGCGGACATGAGGACAAGTCCATTCAGGGATTCTTCCCCGATGATCTGGCAAGCTCGGAAACCGCCGATCTGTTTATGTCGGTCATCCTGTACCGCTTGAAGAAAAACGGCAGAGCTGCTGTTGTCGTGCCTGATGGTTTCTTGTTCGGTCTGGACAATGCGAAGGTAAACATCAAGAAAAAGCTCATTGGCGAGTTTAATCTGCACACCGTTGTCAGACTGCCCAGCTCTGTGTTCAGCCCCTATACTTCCATTACCACCAATCTGTTGTTCTTCGATAACACAAAGCCGACAACAGAAACATGGTTCTACAGAGTGGACATTCCGTCTGACAGAAAGCACTTCTCCAAGACGAAGCCCATGGAGCTGAAGCACTTTGATGACTGCATTGCCTGGTGGAATGACCGAAAGGAAATTACGGACGGCGAATACTTCAAGGCGCAGAAATATACCGCTGATTATCTGTTGAATGAACAGGGATGCAACATCGATCTCTGCGGTTATCCTCATGAGGAAGAAGAAGTTCTCGATCCACTTGATACGATCAGAGAGTATCAGGAGAGACGAACCGCCCTCAATGCCGAAATCGACAAGGTGCTTGCAGAGCTGGAAGCATTGCTGCCGGGAGGTGTAACAGAATGACCCCTGAGCAGTTAAAATTAAGCATTTTGCAATCAGCATTCCAAGGTAAGCTCACGGGAGAATGTTTGCCAAACGAAACTGCGGATGATCTATACCAGCAGATACAATCTGAAAAGCAAAGACTAATAAGTGAAAAGAAAATCAAAAAAGAAAAATCCTTGCCTGAAATCTCTGCTGATGAAATCCCATTTGACATCCCAGATAATTGGCGATGGTGTTATGTTGGAGATTTATTCTTACATAACACGGGAAAGGCACAAAATTCTTCTGGTTCAACAAACGGTACAATCAGAAAATTTATAACCACTTCAAATCTCTATTGGGGTGAATTTGATTTTACAAAGGTCAAAGAAATGCCTTTTACCGACACGGAGCTGGAAAGATGTACTGCAAAAAAAGGCGATTTGCTTGTTTGTGAGGGTGGCGATTGCGGCAGGTCTGCGGTTTGGGACTATGATGAAGAAGTTTGTATTCAAAATCATGTACACAGACTTAGACCATATCGAGATGTGAACATCTATTATTTCTATTACCTGTTCTATCTTTACAAAAACACCGGAAGATTAAGAGGCAGAGGTGTTGCAATACAAGGGTTATCTAATGAAGCAATCCATAAGGTTGTTTTGCCGTTAGCCCCGCTCGAAGAACAGCATCGCATCGTTGCCAAGATAGAAGAACTTCTTCCGTATGTTGACTGTTATGCCGCAGCTTATGAAAAGTTGGAACAGTTTAATGCCAAGTTCCCGGAGGATATGAAAAAATCCGTTCTGCAATATGCGATTCAGGGCAAGCTCGTTGAGCAGCGCCCCGAAGAGGGCACAGCCGAGGAACTCTATCGGCAGATTCAGGTCGAAAAGCAGAAGCTGATTAAAGCGGGCAAAATCAAAAAGGAAAAGCCCCTGCCGGAAATTGCAGAGGATGAGATTCCGTTTGATATTCCGGAGAGTTGGAAGTGGGTACGGATAGGTGCGTTGACATACAACTGGGGACAAAAAACGCCCGATAGCAGATTCTGTTATATTGATGTTGGTTCGGTAAATAACACATCGCATACTTTGAATAAAGAAAATACAGTAGTTGAAGCAAAAGATGCTTCTTCACGAGCAAAGAAGATCGTTAAAAAGGGAGATGTTATTTTTGCAACCATAAGACCGTATCTGAAAAATATTTGTATTATAGATAAAAAATTCCCCTGTGAGCCCATTGCAAGTACTGCATTTGCAGTCATGCATTGTCCTGAAGGCTTACTTAACAAATATCTATACTATTATTTGTTATCTCCAACTTTTATGCGCTTTGCCAACGCAAGAGACAAAGCAAAAGGTGTCGCTTATCCCGCAATCGGAGAAAAAGACTTTTTTAATGGCATTATTGCTTTACCGCCCGTTGCCGAGCAGAAACGTATTGTTGCCAAACTGGAAGAAATCCTGCCGTTGTGTGAACGGTTAAAATGAGGTACTGCTATGATTTTTGATGGCAGATGGAAATGGGAATTGAAAAAACAGTCTTGGGCAATATCTCTTTGGCAAAAGGCTCCAAGCTACGGTGAATATGGGAAGCATAAGCTGAACCGTGCTGTGTTATACTCTGCCACCGTCCTGCGAAAAGCCATTGAAGACGAAATTGAAGCAGAGAAAGTTGCCAAAGAGCAGAACTGGACACTTCCCGAATGCAAAATCATGAGCGGCATAATCTCTGCCACGAAATATCCGTACACCGACGAAGACGGTTGGGCTTTTCGTGGTAAAATCTGCGTGTCAAGCTATGGTGAAGGACAAGCTGCCTCGCTCAAAGTGAAGGATGTGTGTAACTGGCTTTTGCATTCCTATGTTTGGGGTGTCGCAGGCTATGCAGATCAAAAAGGATTCGCCGGTTTCTTGGTAGCATCGGATTTTGATAAAGAGAAGTTCGTCCATTTTGTTTCATTTGACGAATGGCAGAAAGTGATTGATGCAGCTATCAAAAATGGTGCGTTTTGAACATAAAAAACGTAATTATTTCATGTGTGATTTAATACTTGAGAGGAGGGTTATCAATGGATCAAAATGATCGAGAACAATTTTGGATAACATTATGTTCTTTGCCCGGGAATGATATTGTGGCAGAGCGAGAACAGCTATTCAAATCAATTAAGTATCCAAAGTTACTTTTTCGGTATCGTCCTGTCAGCACAAAAAGCTTGGAAGCGCTCAGAACAAACAAGCTCTATTTTTCTTCTGCGAATTATTATGATGATCCTTTTGATACCTTTCTTCACATCGACATTGAAGCGATCCGGAAAGAGTATCTAAGTGCATTCCAGACTCCGGAAAGTACAGAAGCAGTTGTGGAGGGTGTTAAAGCATTACTTGGGGGTATTCTTTCCGAGGAGAAAGTAGCGCAGTTTACGGTTGAGAATGTGACAAACGCACTTTCTCACGGGCTTACCGAAAGCTTTTTGAATGCAGCGCTTTCACTCCGTGATGAAGTTAAAAAGGATACGTGGTCAGTTTGTTTCTCCGAAAATGGGTTTAATGAGGTTCTGTGGCTGAAATATGCAGATCAGCACAGAGGTTTTGTGCAAATCTACGACCTTGAAAACAATGACAACTTCTTATGCGGCAAACAAGAAAAATGCGTTAATTGCGGAATCAAGAACTACGGAACGCCGCTATATCCGATTTACTATTCGGACACGCCTTATGATGCAACAAAATTTGCGAAATTTGTTATGCTTCGTAAAATAGCAGAGATAACAGAAACTCAGATTCCTCAGGAGCTATATGAAGGAATGGGAAGTCCTATGTGGGAACGAGAAAAAACGACTCTGATCAAAAAAGAGTGCCATAAATATGATGAGGAATGGCGAATGATAACCGGCTGCATTATGAAGCCGCCGGTGATGATGGAATGGATCCCAAGCGGTATAATTCTTGGCCTGCGAATGGGCGTAGCAGAGGAAAATCTTGTTGTAAGCATGGCAAAAGAAGCCGGAATTAAAAATATTTATAAATCCTACATAAATGCGCAAAACAAGCTGGATGATTATCCTTTGAAATTGTAATCTTTCCGGCAAGTACCTAAGTAAGTGAAGTAAGGTAGTGATCCAGTTCTGATCGCTGGAAGCGGTTATCGGCAACTTCGTTTTCAACAGCGGTGCAGTCAATGGAAATCTGGCTTCCATCATCAAAAACCAATTCTACGCAGGCTGTGTCTATGTTGAATTGACAGGATATAAGTTTGCTCATGGTCATACCTCCAAGATGTTTTTTGAGGTGAGTCAGGCGGTCAATTTCCGGGTGATTATTGGCGGGAATCATACCGAAACCCGCTGCAAATCATTCAAAATAAGTCGTTGCGAACGGTTAGTACGTATAAAACAGCCGGCTACAAAACGGCTATAAAATTCGTAAGGAACCTATGTGCAGCACGAAATACGTGGATTATTTGGACGAAAAGCGTATCGAGAGTGCATTTTATAACCCTAAATCAAAGCCCAAGACTTGAGTGGGAATAACCCCATGATTCCTGCGGGCTCTGTTGACACGGGTTCACTTATTAAAAGAATACACCGCCGCATCGGACAGTTTTGATGCGGCGGTTTTTGCTGTACAAGTTTTTTGCTGTACAAGTGTTGAAAAGTTTCAAAAGCTGTGCTATCATAATAGAAAGTCACAGCAAGTATTACTGATGGAGAAACTAAAAATGAAGAACGTAATTCATATTTTCGGAGCTTCCGGTTCGGGCACAACAACGCTTGGCAAAAAAATATGTTCGGAATTGGGTTATACATTAATGGATACGGACACATATTATTGGATTCCGACGGAACCTCCGTTCAAGCTTAAACGTTCGGCGAACGAGCGGATAGAACTGATGAAAAATGATATCAATAAATCAGCAAATGTCGTTATATCCGGTTCACTTGCAGATTGGGGAGATGAGTTGATTCCGTGTTTCACTTTGGCTGTAAGAATCGAAATGAAACAGAGTGTGCGCATGGAAAGATTGCTGAAGAGAGAGCAGGCGATTTACGGTTCGCGCATTGAACCGGGAGGGGATATGTATCGACAGCATGTCGAGTTTTTTGAATGGGCAAAATCCTACGACAGCGGCGGTGCGGAAATCAGAAGCAAGGCAAGACATGATCAGTGGCAGAAAAAGCTTTCGTGCAGGGTTCTGCATTTGGACGGTGAAGCCGAAATTGATGACAAATTCAAAAAAGTGTCGGAAGCGCTCGGCCTTTTTGAAAAAAAGAACTTGACAATTGCAGACTATTGCGATAGTATAGACTACAGAGATAGTCCGGAGGCGAAAGAATGAGAGAAAAATTGTTTGACAGTGAAGCGAAGGTTATGGAAATAATTTGGGCAAGGGGTGCGATTTCCGCAAAGGAGATCAGTTTGATTGCTGCCGACACCATCGGGTGGAACAAGAACACAACCTATACTGTCATAAAAAAACTTGAAACGAAAGGTTTTATTCGTCGTGACGAACCCGGATTCATCTGCACTCCGACGGTTACTCGGGCGGAAATGCAAAAAAGGGAGGCCGTATCCCTGCTCAACAAGGTTTTCGGCGGTTCGCGCAAAGCACTGTTTTCAGCTTTGTTGGAGGATGAAAAGCTTACGGAGAGCGAAACAGACGAACTTCGACGATTGATTGAAAAAAGGTGACGACCATGCTCGGAGAGTTTTGCTATTGGATAGTTAATATGAGCATAACGGCTTCCGTTACGGGGCTTATCGTTATGGCTGCAAGAAAGATTAAAGCCGTTCCGCGCAGATTTTCCGTATTTCTGTGGATAATTCCGTTTGTGCGCATGTGGGTGCCTTTCGGCCTGAACAGCCGATACAGCCTGATGACGCTGATTTCGCAACTGACAACAAAAACCGTAACGATTTATCAGCCCGCGGATGATATCGCCTTTTCCGTAACAAACACACTAATGCTTGCAGACAGCTATTTCCCCATTGCGTATAAGGTCAATATTCTGAGCAAGGTGTTTGAAATTTCATCATTGGTTTGGATAATTTCGGCATTGGCTTTGATTCTTGCGTTGACAATACTTTATTCAACAACAAAGCATGAAATTCGGGATGCCGTTCACCTCAAGGGGAATGTTTTTCTGTCTCCGAAAGTGGAAAGTCCCGCAGTATACGGCATTATCAGGCCGCGCATCGTTTTGCCGACGTCGTTTGCGGCAGCGGAACTCAAACATATTCTGCAACATGAAAAAACACATATTCGCAGACTGGATAATCTCTGGCGATTGGCAGGCTTTCTGACGGCGGCAGTTCACTGGTTCAACCCTCTTTCATGGATTTTTTTAAAAGCGTTCCTTTCGGATCTTGAACTTGCGTGCGATGAGGCCGCAACAGCAAAGTACAGTGAAGATGAGCGCAGGGAGTACGCACTTGACCTTTTGAACTGCGTTCAAAGCAAAAGCCTGTTTGTTTCGGCATTTGGAGGAGCAAAAGTGCGAACGAGAATTGAAAGCATTCTTTCGTATAAGAAAATGACAGCGTTTTCCGCAGTCGGGTTCGGACTGCTGATAATTATCATCATATATACCCTGCTCACAAATGCAGGTTAATGAAAGGAGAATAAAATGAAAAAAATCGTGTGTTTATTGCTGGCCGTTTTGTCGGTTGTAATGTTTGCGGCGTGCACCGGCAAGCCGGAACAGACGGAAAAGCAAGCGGAAAGCCATACGGAAGCTCCCGCCGTTGACAGCGGCGAAAAGCAGCGGCTCCAACAGGTTTTGGAAACGGTCTGCTCCGCAGATGAAGCTCTGGAACTTGCGAAAAAATCGAATGCCGTTGTTTTCGAAACCAAGGGTTGTGTTTTCGGAAAAGAAACATGGGATGCGTTCTATGAAAAGGTCAGCAAGGGCGCTCCCGCAATCGTTCTGTGTGCAAATTACTACACACTGAGCAGAGAAGGCATAAGCGACGAACTGTACGAGCAGCATAAGGATAAGTACCCGCAGTTGGTCTTCAATTTGCTGGAATACGACGGCGAGACTTTTGTGCTGAGGTGGCATGAAAGCACGGCGGAATACATAGGCAACAGGGATACCTATAAATATCTGCTGCATTTCACGGGTGATGCGCCGTCGGAAGCAGCAAGGTATACACAATATGACAACTATGTTCTTGTCAACGATCCGACGGTAACTTGGGACGAAATTGTTCTCAGCATATGCAGCTCGCAGAGCTCGCAGCTTGGCGACTCCATTCCGCACCGTGTTATTTATAAAAACTATCTCGGTTGGAAGGACTGAACCGGAGAAGTAAAAATGCAGAGCCTTCCGTTTCGTTTCCGCAGCTCATATAAACGGGAAATGAAGCGGAAGGCTGAAATTTAATGCGGCGAAGCATGCTGCCGCATTGCAGCGGCGGCAAAAAGCCGAGGGTCGAAATATCAAGCTCACCGGCTGAGTTTAAGCTCGGGCATACGGCTGTTTCACTAAGAGGCGGATGATGCCGGCATTGCTTCGGTACTTTTCAGACTTAATTCACTTCAAAACATCAAAGCTTAATCCAATACCTTTGCACGGGAACCCCGTCCTCGACAACTTCGTTTTCAAGCACGCCGCCGTGCAGACTGGAAGGACCTTTGCCTCAGCGCATTCGTGCGGGTTGCGACCTCGAACCATGATGATATTCTGCAACTTGCAAATCTTTGCCTCAGCGCATTCGTGCGGGTTGCGACTGCATCGTCAAAAAATCCCGCCAGTCATGCTTGCGCTTTGCCTCAGCGCATTCGTGCGGGTTGCGACGCTGGGGCTGAACGTCAACTGTCGCGTCACGTCCTTTGCCACAGCGCATTCGCGCGGGTTGCGACGTTGCACCACAAAACGGACATTAACGCAGATATCTTTGCCACAGCGCATTCGCGCGGGTTGCGACTCCATCCCAGTGCAACAGACACGGCAACGTGTTTCTTTGCCTCAGCGCATTCGCGCGGGTTGCGACTACATCAGGATTGTTGAACATGACTGGGACATTCTTTGCCTCAGCGCATTCGCGCGGGTTGCGACGCCATTTGATGAAAGATTGCGACTGCGAGACGGACCTTTGCCTCAGCGCATTCGTGCGGGTTGCGACCAGTGTGCAAACAATTTACAGCAACCTGACGGAGCTTTGCCACAGCGCATTCGTGCGGGTTGCGACATCAAGCTCACCGTTGACGATGTGGACTGCTACCTTTGCCACAGCGCATTCGTGCGGGTTGCGACCCATTGCTACAAACTATGCAAAATCGGGCAAACGCTTTGCCACAGCGCATTCGCGCGGGTTGCGACGCCGGACCTGCCGCTCAGCGGTGCGAGTGGAGCCCTTTGCCACAGCGCATTCGTGCGGGTTGCGACCAAGCTTTTCATCCTTTGCGCCGAGCAGTGCTTCCTTTGCCACAGCGCATTCGTGCGGGTTGCGACGCAACCATGATTACAGCGACTAACCAATTTCATCTTTGCCACAGTGCATTCGCGCGGGTTGCGACAGCAGGGCATCAGCGCACTTGCGGGCATGGATTATTTAAAGTTGTAAACAACGGAACTCGCAATGAGGGCATCAGCGCACTTGCGGGCATGGAGCACTTTGCCTCAGCGCATTCGCGCGGGTTGCGACTCGGGCTTGCTGTCAAACTGCCGTGCCGATATTGGCTTTGCCTCAGCGCATTCGCGCGGGTTGCGACGCTGCGACCTTTTTCCGCGGCGCACGGTGGGACGATCTTTGCCACAGCGCATTCGTGCGGGTTGCGACGCAAATGCGTGAGCTGACAGTGCCGTTACTGCATCTTTGCCACAGCGCATTCGTGCGGGTTGCGACCCATTGCTACAAACTATGCAAAATCGGGCAAACGCTTTGCCTCAGCGCATTCGCGCGGGTTGCGACCCATCCCAGTGCAACAGACACGGCAACGTGTTTCTTTGCCACAGCGCATTCGCGCGGGTTGCGACGCAAGTGACATTGCCGACTATATCCTGTCAGAGCTTTGCCACAGCGCATTCGCGCGGGTTGCGACTGCACTTGCGGCGGGCTGTCGATTGAGATACGTTCTTTGCCACAGCGCATTCGCGCGGGTTGCGACTCCGCCGCTGTCGGTGCTGCATTGTTTACGAGCTTCTTTGCCACAGCGCATTCGCGCGGGTTGCGACGATGCTGGAAGCCGAGCTTGACGGCAACACGTTTCTTTGCCACAGCGCATTCGCGCGGGTTGCGACGCTCAAAAACAAAAAGTAGCACTACACTCTGCTGCTTTGCCACAGCGCATTCGCGCGGGTTGCGACCATCATGGCGGAATAACCCGATTCCGTCCCGATTGCTTTGCCACAGCGCATTCGCGCGGGTTGCGACGGTTGTTTATTGTGTGTGTTGTCGGTATTGTGCTATCTTTGCCACAGCGCATTCGCGCGGGTTGCGACTTATGCAGTCGCTATCCTTGCCGCCGCTGTAGGCGACTTTGCCACAGCGCATTCGCGCGGGTTGCGACATAATCGGCGGGTTCTGTGGGCTTTGCGTCAATCCACTTTGCCACAGCGCATTCGCGCGGGTTGCGACTGCGGAAAAGCAATGCAGCGCACTGCGAATTTGCTGCGAGAAGGTAGATAGCTTTTCAAGCGTGGGCGAATCAGGGCTTGCGCTGACTATTTTCCCTTTCTCTTTTGCTGCCAAAGCAACCTATGTTGCCATTAACGACAGCTTCGGACGGGCAATCGACCGATTTTTTGGTGCGAACCGCACCGGAATTAGTGTTAACTATGACTTCGCCGAACACCCATGCTTGTGATCGTTTTGGGAAGGGATTCCAAGCGATGAATCTCGGCATCATGCATAATGACAAAATTCGGATAGTCTATCCGCAGTGCTTCTTTATCAAAAGAACAAGGCTGCGGTATCGTGTGTTGCAGCAGGAAAGCAGAGTACAAATCGCGCTGAATCCGCTTTGTTTTGCTGCTGTCGGAGCCATCTGAAATCGGCATGTAATTCCACCGTTCGGAAAGACTCTTCTTTTCATAAGTGTCACTAAGGTGATTATACTGGCTTGCTCTAAGGCGGAACGTATCGACTTCAACGACTCCGGGGAGCCCAAGAGTTTCACATTTTCGTTTGAGTATACTGATGAACATAGCAGGCGCTTTGTTTGCAAGAGACTTGCCGAAACGCTTTTTCCGCTTGTATCTTCCGGTTTTTTCTGAAATTGAAGTTTCCTTTGCGCGGTGCGCCAAACCGGGCCAGTTCATTTTTTCAACAAAAAAACGATCACCGAGCGTCAACATATGGTTTGCAAGGCAAGTGTGCTGAAGCTTTCTGATTTCTGCCTGCCGATGCTGAATATAAGCAAGTTTTGACTGCAATTTCAGATACCGTTTGGACTTGTTGCGGGTCAGTTTCACTCCGCACTTTATTGTGCCGTCCGGTTTGTAGTTGTCCGGATTCGTTGCGCGGCGGCTGCGATCCAGCTTGCGCTGAAGCTTCTTTTTTTGATGTTCGATATTGGTGACTCGGTCAGCAAGTTCAAGCAGAGCAACTTCTTTATCGGAAGCGTATGCAACGGTCTGCGGACCGATATCAATTCCGACATTCCCCTTGCCGACAGAGTGAATCGGCTTTCCTGTTTCCGCAGAATACTTGAGCGCAGGTTTTCCTTCAAGCGTTAACTGAGCATACCATCGCAGACGATTTTTTCCGGGTTTTTTGATGATACGGACATATTTAACCCGCCTTGAAAGCATTTCACGCTCGTATTCGTTATCGGGGTCAATTTTCAGCGGAAGCAAAAGCTTTTTCTTTTTCCTTGTCCATTCAACATATTGTCCGCGGAAAATTATTTCGCACCCGCCGCTCTTGCCTTTTACAGAGTATCCTTTAAGTGAAGAAATATCCCCAAGGCGTTTGAAATGAATCTCCTTTCCGCTCCCGCTCAGGTATTTATCGAATGCAGCCCAAAGCTGAACCGCAATGCAGTGAACGGCAACATTTGACCCGATAAGACCGTCAAAATGTTTATAAAAGAATTTGACATCGCTTTTGAAACCATTTTCGCTAATGCCGTTTGCACTAATAAGCTTCTCTCTGCGTTTAAAAGCATCCTTGCATTCGGGCGAATCCTTTGTGTTGCTGCGGTAAGCGCTGCTGATTACGGATTGAATTTGCCGATATTCAACAGTGCGCTCGAGCTGACGAAGCTTTTTCAGCTCAAAATTAAGTAAAGAATTATAAATCCTACGCGCCGCTTCAAAGCGCTTCAAGAGGCAATCCTCCTGCCATTTTTCAACCCTAAGCGGCAGAGTCAGAACACAGGTGTCGGTATTATTATTATTATTATTATTTTTCGCCAACAGGATCACCTCTTTTTGCTTGATATTTGGTATTATACATCATTCTTACAAATAATGCAACCGCAAAAACGCTCGATTCCGGAGATAACTGTACGCTTTTATGTACAAACTTAGTATACAAAGCTACTATTTGAAATCGCACAGACTGATTTTCAGAATTTGACGCCGAACTGCTCAGTTTCTATTTTAACTCAATCAACTATTCACTTCAAAACCTCAAACCCGAATCCAATACCTTTGCACGGGAACCCCGTCCTCGACAACTTCGTTTTCAAGCACGCCGCCGTTGCGGATGATGGATTTTGCCGAGCCGATATTGTTCCTGTCGCAGCACATCAAAACCCTGTTTATGCCGAGCTTTCTGCATTCCTGCAGCGCAAGTGAGATCATTGCCGTTGCATAACCTTTGCGGCGCTCACTCGGGCGGATACCGTCGCCGATATGGCCGCCTGTTTTCAGCAGCGTTTCATTCAGATAATGTCGAATATTGACAGCGCCGACAAAGATATTTCGGTCTTTGTCAAGGCAAAACAGCGTTGTATCCGGAACGTATCCGTCCGCATTCCCTTCCTTTGTTTCAAGGTTTTGAAGATAATAATCAAAATCGTGAAAATCATTGCGGAATATTGCATAGGGGGAAGGATTTGTGCGGTTGTTTTCAATATCCGCTTTCCATTCGGTCAGCATTTCAAACAATTGTTCGCGGTATTGCGGCGTGAGCCGAACAAGTTTAATATTCACAATTAAAATTCCTCCGCATTCGGTGATAGACAGTTCAAGGGTGAAAGTCGATGTTTGCTTTTCGTGTTAACAGCAAAATCGAAACCTCCGCCGAATATTATGATGCTCGACGGAGGCCTTTTGTTTGCGTTTGTTGATTTACACTGAGTGAATTTTATTCCTCGGTTTTGCAGCAGGTGCCGCATTTTGCGGAAGCGTTGTCGCCCGCGCAGCTGTCATCACAGGTGCAGTCATCGGTGCACTCGTCACAGCAGCAGTCGTCATCACAGCAGCAGTCGCCTTCTTCAAGCCTTGACTGAACGATCTGGATCAGTGCGTCCATATCCTCTTCGGCGGGGGAGACGAATTCTTCGGTGTCCTCTGCTTCATTCACAACAACCTGCATGATGTAGACGTTGGTTTCGCAGTCGCACTCTTCGTCTTCGCAGTCACATTCCTCGTTGGTGTCGACGAGGACAGCGTACTCTTTGTCGTTATAATCGAAATAGTCGATAACGTCAAGCTCGAAATCGTTGCCGTCGTCATCGGTGAATACTACAAAATCTCTCTCTTCGTTCATGGTAATATCTCCTTTGGGCTTAATTTAATTGTACCCCATGCATTGTACCCCATTTCGGCGTTTATTGCAACCGGTTAAACGCATTTTTTTCGAAAAAAAGGTCGAATCCGCGCACGCCGGATAAAAAAGCGTATTCGAAGCAGAAAACAGCCTGTCTTTTGCCGCCGCAATGACGGGATATTGCTATTGAGTTGATTTGAAACATGTGCTATACTGTTTGCATACGGTTGGAATGCCAAACCTGCATCGTTCGGTTCGGGTTCAATCAGGCCGACAGCCGAAGCGGCGGTTCTTTAATTCAGCCTGCCGACAGAACAGGCGGCTCAGTCAGCGGCAGGGCGGCAGAAAGGTGATACGAATATGAAATTTAAAAAACAGATTCCGAACATGCTCTCGGTTTTTCGGTTGATTTTAATCGGGGTTTTTGTCGCGCTGTTTAAAAACGAACGTTATCTTTTGAGCTTTTTTGTTTATATTTTCGCGTTCGGAACGGATATTCTGGACGGTTGGCTTGCGCGGCGCAACAATTGGATCACAAACGTCGGCAAAGTTCTCGATCCACTGGCGGACAAGCTGATGCTGATCGCCGTTCTCGCATGTTTCTGGTTCAAAGGGGTCATTCCGCTTTATATAATGCTGATAATCCTTGCTAAGGATGCGATAATGATAATTGTCGGCGGAATCCTTTATTCAAAACATGTTGTTGTTTATGCCGATTGGTTCGGAAAGATTGCAACGGGGCTGTTTGTCGGCGCAATAACGCTCACATTTCTGCAGCTTGAATTCGGCATATGTCCGTTTTATCTTTATGCATATTTTGCAGCCATAGCGGCAGCGTTGATCTCTTTCTTCCATTACGGGATAAATACCTTTATAAGAAACAGAAAGAAAAAATAATCGCCGAAAGGCACCGCATACCCGTTTGCGGCATATCAATGGAGCAAGGCTTTTCTTTGGAGGTATTGAAATGAAGAAATTTCTTGCTCTTTTTCTTGTTCTTTTGCTGCTTGTTCCGATTGCGGCGGCATGCGGCGGTTCGGGCGAACTGCGGCATATCACGCTGAACGAGGTCACTCGCTCCGTGTTCTATGCGCCGCTTTATATCGCGGTCAGCCGCGGTTATTTTGCGGAGGAGGGCATTGATCTTGAAATTGTGACCGGCGGGGGAAGCGACAAAAGCATGACCGCGCTTATATCGGGCGATGCGGATTTTGCATTGATGGGGCCGGAAACGGGTGTTTATGTTGTGAACGAGGGCAGCGCAAACCACCCGATGATTATCGGGCAGCTCACAAAGCGCGACGGTTCGTTCCTTCTTTCAAGGGAAAAAACGGATGATTTCTCGTGGGAGGATTTGCGCGGAAAATCCGTCATTGCGGGGCGTGCGGGCGGAATGCCGTATATGACTTTTATCTATGTTCTGCTGAAAAACGGATTGAAGCCCGGGGAGGATGTTGAGGTTATCAACAACATTCAGTTCAACCTGATGGGCGGAGCATTCGAAGGCGGCACGGGCGACTATGTTACGCTTTTTGAACCGACAGCAACGCTTTTTGAACGCAGCGGAAGCGGGCACATCGTTGCAAATGTCGGACTCGAATCGGGCGAGGTGCCGTACACAACTTTCATGACCATGCCGGATACAATTAAAAAGGAACCGAAACTCGTTGAATCCTTCATTCGTGCGGTTTATAAGGCTCAACTTTGGCTTAAGGACGCGACTGATGCCGAGGCGGCGGAAGCGATGCTGGAATTTTTCCCCAATGCGGATGTTGAAACGCTGAAAATCGTTGCAAACAGTTATCGAAAGACGGATTCATGGATGGCTGACCCGATCATGACGGAGGAGGCATTCACCCGTTTGCAGGATATTATTGACATCAACGGTGAATTGAAGGCGAGAGTTGAGTTCGGCGAACTCGTTGACAACTCGTTTGCCGAGGCCGTTGTGAAAGGAAAATAGGGGCAAACAAAGGCAAAGGAAGGAAGCTGAGGCGAACGGCACAGCAGTCAACTGAGTAAATAATTATGCGTAAACCCTGCCTGTATGCGTTAACGGCGGGGTTTGCGCATTGAACGCAGCACGGTGCCGAGACCGAATGCGCAAAAACATACAGCTTTGAGCAATAACGAAACCGGGAGATAAACGAATGAGAGTGCTTGACATTGATCTTGATTTTTTCCTTGCGGACTGCTGCGAACCGGCACCGGCCGGCGCGCGGCCCGATGCTGCCGGGCATGAACCGTGGCAGGCGGAGAAAGTAAGGGAGTTTTTGGAAAAAAACTGCGGACTGAATACGAAAAGAAAGATTCCGGGAAGGGTTTTTGAAACGCATGACGGTGCGCTGCAATTCTGGCAGGAATTGATTGCGGCCGGGCAGCTTTCCGTGCCGTTTGAGGTTACGCATATCGATGCGCACAGCGACCTCGGCATAGGCAGACCCGGACCCGGCTTTGTGCTGAATTCCGTGCTGCCCCTCAGCCCTGCGGAAAGAGCGGACATCAAACGCTACTATGAAATGAAACAGCTCGATGAAGCAAATTATCTTTTGTTTGCACTTGCATTTCGGTGGATTTCACGCCTTGAAAATGTTCGAAACCCGAAGTCTCGTCCGGACATTCCGCAATTTGCATTCCGATGTGAACAGGAAAATCAGCGCGGCTGCGGAGAATATGAATTCATTCGGCTTTCAAGCTTTGTTTCGAAACTTTTTGAAGCAAAAAACGGCATTGAACCGAGAGTGGACTTCAAAGTTTTTGATGACTACACCGAGTTTTCGGCATCGGCGGAATATGATTTTGCTTCGCTTGCCGTTTCGCCGCGCTATTCCCCTGCGGAAGCCGATGTGCTTGTGAACGTTATCAAAGAATATTTTGATTTGATTTGACGGATATAATATGTTTCAAACGGAGCGGACGGCAGGCGGCATTCGGATATGCACGGATTTCCGCAATTTCGTTCCGAAAAAAACATGAGCAAACGGCGTGAACATGTGGTATAATATGATTGGCTGAATATACCGCTGTCAGTGAATTGAACACGACTTTGCGGCGGCGGAATTCGGCCGAACAAATCCTGCTGCGGGACAGAAAGGAACGGAAAAATAAATGAGCGTGTTTTCAAAAGAATACTGTGAAAAAATGCGTGTTCGCATCGATTGCGGCAATATGCTCGCCGAGGCTGTCGGCAAACACGGCATCACGGCGGAGGAAATATCGGAAATGCTGCCGCGTGCAGAGGGTGCATTTGCGGGTGTTGAAAAAAAGCGCGGTGAAATGCGCTGGCGGCTTCTGCCCGAAACTCAGCTTGAAATCCTTCCTGCCGTTGAAGAGGCAGCGGAATTCGTCAGGTCAAAAGCGGATACTTTCGTGATTCTGGGCATCGGCGGAAGCGCACTGGGTCCGATTGCGGTGCATCGTGCGCTGAATCATCTCTATCATAACGATCTTCCTTCCGAAAAACGAAAATCTCCGCGCCTTTTTGTGGAAGACAATGTTGATCCCGAGCGCATGGCTGCATTGCTCGATGTGATTGATACTGACCGAACCGTGTTCAACGTTATCACAAAATCGGGCAGCACAAGCGAAACCATGGCGCAGCTGCTTATTATAACGCGAATGCTTATTGACCGTTACGGCGAAGAAGGGCTGCGCGATCACTTGATTGCAACAACCGACAAACAAAAGGGCAACCTGATAGGCATTGCAAAAAAATACAACCTGCGCACTTTTATTATTCCGGACGGCGTAGGGGGAAGATTTTCCGAACTCTGTCCTGTCGGGCTTGTTGCGGCTGCCGTCGGCGGAGCGGATGTTCGCGCGCTGCTTGCGGGCGCGGGATACATGGATGAGCTTTGCTCAAACGCCGATGTGAAAAAAAACCCCGGATTGATGCTTGCCCTGCTTGAAATCATTGCGGCGGAAAAGCACGGCGCAAACATCGGCGTGCTGATGCCCTATGCGGATTCGCTGAAATTCATGGCGGATTGGTATGCGCAGCTTTGGGCGGAATCGCTGGGCAAAAAGCTCGTGAAGGACGGAAAGGTTTTGCGATTCGGACAGACTCCGGTAAAATCTCTCGGCGTTACGGATCAGCATTCGCAGGTTCAGCTTTACACCGACGGACCTTTTGACAAAACAATAACTTTCATCTCTGTTGGAAAATACCGCAGTGATGTTGCTGTTCCGCATGTTTTTGACGACATTCCGGGGATTGCGTTTCTATCCGGACACAGCTTGGGTGAGCTGATTTCCGCCGAATTCCGTGCAACCGAACACGCCGTAACCGTCAGCGGACATATGAACAAAAACATCATCATGCCCGAAGTCAACGAATTCACTCTCGGGCAGCTTATAATGCTGTTTGAAATGCAGACGGCATTCGCAGGAGAACTGCTGGGCATCGATGCATTCGATCAGCCCGGAGTCGAGGAGGGAAAGAATGCAACTTATGCCCTGCTCGGAAAACCCGGATACGAAGCCAAACTCGACGAATTGAAAAATGCTGAAGAGGCAAAGAAAAAACTCATCGTTTGATGCGGCGGACAAAAAGTGCGGTGCGGGGAAACGGCTTTTCGTATCGCACCGCAGATCTTGTAAACACATAAACACGAAAGGATTGCCGAAGCCCCTTGCGGGCGCGGCGCGGCTTTTGAATGAGCCTTTTTGATAAGAAATACCTGAAAAGAATAGACTGGGTAACGGTCGGAATCGTGCTTGCGCTCGTTGTGTTCGGCACGATCGCACTTGCCTCTGTTCAGGCAAAGCCTTTTGACGGCACGGAACACGGCATTGCGGATTATATGGACAAGCTCAACACGGAATACCTGCAAAAGCATATAACAAACTTCCTTGTCGGACTTGCTGCAATGATAATATTTCTTGTTTTTGATTACAGCATATTCAAAACTTTTGCAATGTGGGCATACATCGGCATAATAGGCTTGCTGATGCTGCTTTTCATTTTCGGCAAGGTGCGCGGCGGTGCACAGGGCTGGTTTGTTTTCGACACGCTTGAAAGGGCAATACAGCCGGGCGAGCTGAGCAAGATCGCATTGATCGTGATGCTTTCAAAATACGTCTCTGCCGCAATGGACAGGGACGGGCGATTGCTGAAATTCAAGGACGTTATGATTGCTCTCGGCATAACATTCGTTCCGTTCATGCTGATAGTTCTCCAACCTGATTACGGAACGGCGATTGTATTGCTTGTTATCATGGTTGTGACATTCTTCGTTGCGCAGATAAAGTGGATTTATATAATCTTTGCCGCTGTCGGAGCCGGGGTGGGGCTTCCGCTGATGTACTTTTTTGTTTTGACCCCGAAGCAGCGCGACAGAATCGATGTTTTTCTGAATCCGTCCGCCGCAAGCGACGATGCAAAGTACCATGTCGGACAGTCGCAGATGGCAATAGGTTCCGGACGGCTCACGGGCAAGGGCTTTTTCGGTGAGCAGACGCTGGCACAGCTTCGCTATGTTCCGGCAAGGCACACGGATTTCATATTCAGCGGCATAACGGAGGCGGTCGGATTCATCGGCAGTGCGATACTGATTATTGTTTTCTTTGCACTGCTTTTCCGCTGGATGTATATTGCAATAAAAGCGCGGGATAATTTCGGCACCTGCCTTGTTACGGGTGTCAGCGCAATGCTTGCGGCACATATTTTCGAAAATATCGGCATGACGATGGGAATAATGCCCGTTACGGGAATTCCGCTGCCGTTTATAAGCTACGGCGGGTCGAATATGCTCACAAACATGATAGGTGTGGGTATTGTTCTGAACGTCTATATGCGTCGTCCGATGAAACGAAAACGGAAGCATGACAAAATACGCGAAAACGGCAAGACGGTCGTTGTTTAAAAACAGAAAAGCATATTTTGCAGGGCGGTATTCGAAGTGTCCGCTCAATCGCTCGATTTGATTGAGAGATTAATCGGATTTGAATCCATATGAATTAACGGCCATACGAATTAACGGTGAAAAAATGAATTGGGAAGGTTACAGCGAAAATGCATCCGCAGCTCTTGATGCGGCACAGGCTGCGGCGGAGGAACTGCATCACGGCTTCATCGGCACGGAGCACATTTTGATAGGTCTGCTCCGTGCGCCGGGCACGGCGGGGGAGTGCCTTCGCAAATGCGGTGCGGATGAAAGCATGGTGTTTCCGTATGCGGACACCCTTGTCGGCGGCGGAAGACATATTTTCACGGACAGCAGGGGGTTCGCACCGCCTGCAAAACGCGTATTGGAGCTTGCGCTGTATGAAGCAAAAGCATATGCAAGCCGCACAATCTGCACGAAACATATCCTTCTTGCCGTTTTGCGCGAGACGGACTGTTTTGCGTCACGCATTCTCGATTCCATCGGGCTGGACAGGCAGATGCTGAAAAAGCTTTTGAACGATGAATCGCGGGAACTCGGTTCGAACGGGCGCGAAAGCCGAAAGTCGGAGCTGCTCCATGATGAAAGCGCAGCCGAAAAAACAAAAGGCAATGCGAATGATTCTTTAAAAAGTGATTCGGCCGAAAGACAGCCGCATGATGAAAACGTATCCCGCGGGAAAAATAAGCCTCGGGGCGGACAGAGTTCGCCGATGTTGGAAAGCTATACCGATGACCTTACGGCAAGGGCGGCGCGGGGGGAGCTTGATCCGTTGACAGGCTGTGAAGCGCAGCTGAACAGGTTGATTCAGACACTGCTTAGGCGGAGCAAGAATAACCCTGTGCTTACGGGAAGTCCCGGCGTCGGAAAATCGGCTGTCGTTGAGGGATTTGCTCAAAGGATAGTTTCGGGTGATGTTCCTGTCGAACTGCGTTCGTCGCGGGTGCTGCGGCTTGACTTGGGCGCACTCGTTGCGGGAACGAAATACAGGGGCGAATTTGAGGAGAGACTGAAAGCACTTCTTGACGAAACAACTCCCGAAACAATTCTTTTTATTGACGAAATACATACGATAATCGGCGCAGGTGCGGGCGAGGGCAGTCTCGATGCTGCCAATATCCTGAAACCCGCGCTTGCTCGCGGCGGGTTGAAGCTGATCGGCGCAACAACGTTTGATGAATACAGGCTCTATATCGAAAAAGATGCCGCGCTGGAACGGCGTTTTTCACCGATAGTCGTAAAAGAACCCACGCGGGAGGAAGCGATCGCAATCCTTCGCGGTTTGCGTCCGAAATACGAGGCGCATCACGGCGTTTCGATTACGGACGAGGCAGCGGAAGCCTGTGTTGATATGTCCGTTCGCTGCATTCCGGAGCGATTTCTTCCGGATAAGGCGATAGATATAATGGATGAAACAGCTTCCCGCCGGCGGCTTGCTCCGCAGAATACAGCGGAACTGCGGCAGGAAAGGGCCAGCCTCCGAATGCGTATTGAGGATGCATTGAATGAGCGGGATTTTACACTTGCGGCTGAATTAAGAAAACAGGAAAAGCAGCTCGGCGGGCCGAGAACAGCGGATGCACTTCATGCGGGAGCGGAGAATTCGGCATTCACTGCGGCTTCTTTAAAAAAGAGCTGTCGTCCGATCGTCACTGCCGGCGATGTTGCACAGACTGTTCACGAATTGACGGGGATTCCCGTAAGCAGTCTTGACGGCACCGTCCGTTCACGGCTCTCAAAACTGGATTCGTTGATCAATGCGCACATAATCGGGCAGGAGACCGCGGTTGCTTCCGTGTGCAAAGCCCTTCGTTCCGCTTTCACATGGCGGAACGATCCCGACCGTCCGCGTGCCGCAATTGCCGTAACCGGAGCGGCAGGTTCGGGAAAAACCAAGCTTGCAGCAGTGCTTGCAGAGACATTGTATCCGGGCGAAAATGCACTTTTGCGGTTTGACATGCGCGAGTATTCCGACTATTCGGCGGTCAACACATTGACGGGATCACCTGCGGGTTCTGTCTCCGGCGGAAGACTGACCGAAGCCGTGCGGCGGAAGCCTTTTGCAGTGGTGCTGTTTGACGACATTCAATACGCAAACGCTGCCGTGCGTTCGCTCGTTCAAAGCATCATGCGGTGCGGCGTTTTGACCGATGCAAAAGGTAAAAACGTAAGCTTCCGCAATGCGATTGTATTCGTCACCTGCGGTGAAGGCGACAGCTTTAAACAGCGCAGGGCGGGCTTTTCGGATGAGGCAAATGCGCTGAACGGCAGCCGCGACGAGCGGGATGCAAGGCAGATACTTCCGCCGGAAATTGCTTCCGATGCGGATTGCGTTGCCGCGCTTTTGCCTGCGGCTCAAGCCGCTGTTCCCGAGATTGCAAAACTGATGCTGGATGATCTGTCCGATAAACTCCAAAAAACGGGCAGAACGGTTCGTTTCGGCGCTTCCGCCGCAAATTACATTGCAAGCAAAATCGATGAAGTCGAACTCGAAAAAAACGGTGCATGGGCTGTTGCACGCTGCGTTTCGAACGAATGCGAGGATTTTATCAGCGAAAAGCTGCTTGAGGATGCATACTGCTGCAACGACTGCACGGTAGAGGTTGAAGACGGCGGGACGGGGCTTTGCATTGTTCCGCACAATACAAAAGAAAGTTGAGGTCACAGAACTATGAATATTTCACGCTTCGGCATCGGATTCAGATTCGATTCTGTTGAAAACGGAGATGAACGCGAACATGCGTTCAACCTTATTTTTTCGGCAATTGAAAGGGCGGACGTTCGTGGACTTCAATTGTTTGCGGGTCATTTTCCGGTTGATGAAAGCGACGATAAAAACATATTCACGGTTGCATTTGCAGGCGGCGGCATAAAACAAACACGCAGTCTGTTTGAAAAGCTGAACGACAATCCGCTCGTTTCGGGTGCGCTTGCGGAATACAGGCCCGTCGTTCAGACGAATGCGCTCAGACGGGCGGAGAAGCTGGCTTTTTACGGCAGATTTGACGAAAACGGAACCCTTGTCTTTAATGAAAAGGACTTGACGGAGTGCGGCTGCAAAAAAACGGAAAAACCTGTCGTGAACCCTTTTGAAGAATACGGCGGAAGGCGTATCGAACCTGTCGGCGCAGGTATTCGGATGCTTATTGCTCCGGACAAGTTCAAGGGCAGCATGGGTGCACAGCGGGTTTGCACGATTATCAAAAATGCAGCGCGGCAATACCTTCCGGGATGCAGTGTGAGAACGCTTCCGATAGCGGACGGAGGGGACGGCACGGCCGAAACGCTTGCTCGTGCCTTTAACGGGAATATGCGTTCGGTGAATGTGACTGCGCCGGACGGCAGGAAAATTGCTGCCGAATACGGTGTTCTGACCTCGTTTGGTGAAAAAACGGCGGGCGCCACAGCGGTTATTGAAATGGCAAAGGCATCGGGGCTTGCATTGATGGATGAAAATGCATTGGATCCGCTTTCTGCAACGAGCAGGGGGACGGGCGAACTTATCGCTTCAGCATTGAACGAGGGGATAAGGAATATTCTGATCGGTATAGGCGGTTCCGCAACCAACGACGGCGGAATGGGCGCGGCAGCGGCTCTCGGCGTTAAGTTTCTGGATGCGGAAGGCAATGAGCTTTTGGGCTGCGGCCGAGAGCTTGCCTTGGTGCGTAAAATTGATTTGTCGGGCTTGCGCAGAGATGTTTCCGAGGCAAAGATAACCGTTATGTGTGATGTTGATAATCCTCTTACAGGCAAAAACGGCGCGACGTACACCTACGGGCCGCAAAAAGGCGCGGACGCCGAAGCATTAAACACTCTTGAAGACGGGATGAAAAACATTGCGGCCTTGTATGACGCTGCGGCAGGGAGAAAAGTGTCCGCCGAATGCGGTGCGGGCGCGGCGGGAGGCATGGGTGCAATGCTGTCGGCTCTTTTGGGCGCGGAATTGACTCACGGCTCGGCGGCGGTGCTCAATGCGGTCGGCTTTGATACATTGCTTGGGGACACCGATCTTGTCATAACCGGAGAAGGGCAGCTTGATGCATCAAGTGCGGACAACGGGAAGGCCGTCGGCGAGGTTGTGAAACGCTGCGCCGCAAATTCCGGCGGCGCCGTGCCCGTATTTATTGTTGCGGGAAGGCTCGGAAGGGGCTATGAACATATTTACGAGCTTGCGAATGCGGGAGTTTTTTCAACAATTGTTACGGATGAACAGCCGAATGCGGACGGAGACTGTGATGCTGAGACGCGTCTGCGCCTTGCTTCGGAACGAATGTTCCGCTGCATCGCAAGTTCTTTTTCCGTGAATTCGCAGCGCAGCGGGCGCGGAATACGGCGATAAAACAGCTTCTTGCGCAAACACCAAAGAGAGTTTCGCAACGATATGCGATTCAACCTTTGGTTGATTTGCTGATAAACGCAGATATATCTGTGAAAAAAAGATTTCAGTCAGAAATAATTTTAAAGAAACACGCAAAACAAACCGAAAGGAATAAATAATTTGCGGCGGCACGGGATTCAACCAACGGTTGAGCAGATTTTTTGGGGTTTTCAACCACCGCTTTATTGTCATGAAAAGCTTGCGTTGCTAAAATGAGCGCGAAATTAAGAGTTGGCGCAACACAAAAACGTTTTCCAAACGTAACAGATATGCGGTGCGGCGACTCACGAAAATCAGAAAGAGGGAAAATACCATGAAAGAAAACTTTGCAATCAAACTGCGCGAGCTGCGTAAGGCAAGCGGAATGACACAGGAACAGCTTGCTGCCGAATTCGGAGTGTCCGTTCAGGCCGTCAGCAAATGGGAAACGGCGGCTTCCTATCCCGATATTGAGTTGATGCCGCGAATTGCGGATCTTTTCGGCGTTTCGCTGGATGAGCTGCTGCGCGATGTTAAGAACGAGAAAAACATCGAGGCGGGTGAAGAAATTCATACCGATGCCGAACAGCAATGCGATGCTGCCTGCAACCCGGAATCGGTTGAAGTCGAATACGATGACGAAAACGACGATGAAAATGCCGAGAACGATGAAGAAGACGATGACGATGAAAATGACGATGACGATGAAAATGACGATGACGATGAAAATGACGATGATGATGAAGAAGATGATGACGGCAGCTGCATCTTTGTGAAAAAGGGCAGAAACGGCATTGTAAGCGTCAACACGGATGCCATAGAGGAATTCGGCAGAAAAATCGAGAGAATGGCAAAGAAAAAAGCTGAAAAAGCGGGCTGCGCATTTGAAAAAAGCGCAAAAAAGCATTCGTGTTCTTCGACCCGTAATTACGGAAATCGTTTCGAATGGAGCAATATCATGATTGACGAAATGCCGGATGACAACACCCTGCGCGTTGTGCTGATGCGCGGAAAACAGATCGTGTCAAGTCAGGAATACGATCCTGCGGTTTGCATTCCCGTTGAACTGAAATATGAAAAAGAGAACGGAATTGCGGGTATGTTCGGCAGGAAAGGCGGACGTACCGATTGCTCGATAAATGTTGAAATTTGGGGCAATGCCGACATCAACGGCAGTGTTAACGGTGATGTATATGCGGGCGGAAATGTGAACTGCGGTGAAATCGGCGGTGATGTCGGCGCGGGCGGCAATGTGAACTGCGGTGATATCGGCGGAGACATTTCAGCGGGCGGAAGCATTGAATGCGGCAGTATCGGCGGCGATGTCAATGCGGGCGGCAATGTCAGCTGTGCGGATGTCGGCGGCGATGTTGAAACCGGCGGAAGTGTTGAATGCGGCAAAGTCAGCGGCGATGTCAATGCGGGCAAAGATGTGAACTGCGGTGATATACTCGGACATGCGAAGACAAGCGGGAGCATGAATTGCGGAAATGTTGACGGAAACGTTGACTGCGGAGGCAATATAAGCTGCGGCGATATTGCAGGACATGCGGAGGCTCGCGGCAGTATTGAATGCAAAACAATTAAGGGCAGTGCCGAAGCAGGCAGCCGAATAATTTACAAAGGCTGAGGATTGGTTCCGGTCTTTGAAAACAAGCGGCAAAGCAGCATTCGGAACGGCATAAAAAGCAATTAAACAACACTCAGTTTCGTATATTCAGCAAAAGGCAGACGGGAAAAAATCCTGTCTGCCGCTTTTGTTTTAAAACCAAAACATTGAAACTTTAACAAATCGAATGCGATAAAACTAATCGGCGATTTTAACGGAAAGATTCGGGTTTTCGGCTGCCGCGTCCGAAAACACGCGCAGCATCATGCTCCCGTAGCTGCCGAGGGCGGCAGTCAGCGCGCTCGTTCCGAAGAGAGTCACTGCAACGGGGTTGCATATTTCCGCAAGGCAGTCAAAGAGTGCATCAAGGTTTTTTCCGTAATGATCCGGAAACTGCAATGCCTCGGCAATACGCAGATGCGCATCGGTAATTCCCGCAATCGCCGTAAAGTCAATGCGGATATTCTTAATGCCGCCGCTTTGTTCGGAACCGGAGTTGTGTGTGAAATCGTTATTCGATATGGTCATGGTCAATTATCCTCAATTATCCCTAAAAATTCTCAAAAACCCGCGGTTTAATTGTCCGCGTCGTAAAGCTTAATAAAGCTTTGATAATGGTCATCGGTATAAAAAATCAATCCGTCGTTCGAAAAAACTATGCGTTTTGCTCCGCGTGAGGGTGCTCCGCAGGTGTCGATATCGCATTCGGTATAAAACCTTCCTTCCGCTTGCGGCAAAAGCCCCTCGTAGTTGCCGAACTTGTCCCCTCCGATGGAGCAGCCGGGCGCAAAATCCTGAAGCCCGCCGCCCTGCCAGCCGAGTTCCCGCGCCTGTTTCTTTGTTATGAAATTTGCGGGGAGATGTCCGAAAAGGTGGATGTACAGAGCAACTTCATCACGGGAACTGTATTCGTCGCTTTCTTTCACCGGCGATGAAGTCGGTTCCTGCGGAGGTGCAGTCGGCTTTGCGGAGAGCTCAATTTCGGCGGCTGTTCCGATTTCCGTGGGTTCGGTTGTGTGCAATACATCCGATATTGCAGCTGTCGGGGTATCAGGCGGGAAAACCTCTTCGGGTACGGTGCAGGCTGCAATGCCCGCAATGCTCAAAACTACAAGCAAAAAAGCCGCAATGCGCCTTAAGATTCTTAAATCAGCATGTTTCAATATGATTTGCCTCCTTGTTCGGAAAAAGGTCAGGCCAAAAGGCATTTACGCAAAAAACTTCGCTCGCAGGCAGCCTTCATCCGGTGCGGTATCGGACCCACTCCGAATATGCTTTGAACGGAGCGAATACAGATATATGATAATGCCGAACGGAAAATTTTTCAACACCGTACGCGTAATAATCGGATGAAACCGTTCGAATTTGCATGTATATGCTGAAAAAACAGAGTGTTATATATAGTTAAAAATAATTTAAAAAAGGGGTTGACAAACGAGACCCAATTGAGTATAATATGGAAGTCGCTTGAAGAGCGGCACAATGGATGGGAGCATAGCTCAGCTGGGAGAGCATCTGCCTTACAAGCAGAGGGTCACAGGTT
>ERZ825525.889-NODE-889-length-32118-cov-5.786202_pt1 | contig 32118 bp, 26 predicted proteins | sample MGYA00519930_ERZ825525 | MGnify/ENA primary metagenome ERZ825525 (study PRJEB31778, sample SAMEA3449203) | human gut metagenome | biome: human gut; feature: human-associated habitat; material: faeces | place: United Kingdom | collected 2010/2012 ... | reverse complement strand
GAGGAAGCCTTGGTGGAAACCATCGGTTGCTCCGGTATGACCCATTCTGCGGCGATGGCGGCAGAAATTTTACAAGGAAAGACCTTGCTGGAAGCCTTGCGTGCCGAACTTCGACGCCGAATACACGCAGTAGCCGGGCATAGCCATCTGACCGATTGCGGAAACGGTGATGCAGAAGTGTCCGTCGCGGCCTTTTAAGAAATCAAGGTATTTGCCATAGGTATACATCGGCGAAATCGTATTGACCTGAAACATTCTGTTGACGCGATCCCAGTCGGCATAGTTGTACTGTTCGTAATAAGGGAAGCCGGCGTTTGCATAAAAAATGTCGATTGTGCCGAGTTTTTCTTTTGCGACCTCGAAGATTTTGTCGATGCCTTCCTTGTTGCCGACGTCGCATTGCATGGGGAAGACCTTGCTTTGGTCGAACGTGGAAATGACGTCCGTTTTAAGGTCGACGGCAAGGATTTTGTTGTTGCCTTGCACAAGAAGTTTCAATGTTTCGAGACCGATACCGCTGTTTGCGCCGGTCAGAACGATTTTTTTACCGGTAATCATAAATGCGCTCCATATTATTTTAATAATAACATAATAGCACAACGCCGAAAAAATGAAAAGCGTTTTGAAAAACGAAATTGCCGTGGGGCGTTAATTTCCCGCAAGATTGTTTGACTTTAATATAAAATATTTATATAATAAATAAAAATCGGAAAAGGGAGAAGAAAAGACGATATGCTGACCGTAAATTACGTTGACGACGACGATGAATTGATGAGAATTTACGACCGCGCGGGGGTGACGGGCGCAAACACGAGCGGTATCAACGCGGTGCTCTTCGACGACGACGAGGGCGTGGGCGTATGCAAAATGGTGCTTCGCGACGAAGGGATCCTTATTGTATCTTTCGACGTCGCAAAGGACAAGGCGGAAGATCCGTCTGTTTCCGACTTCTTTTTCAGGACGATTCTTTTTAAACTGTCGATGAGCGAAGTCAATATTCTTATCGCGCCCGACGACAGGCTTGAAAAATTCGGATTCAAAAAACAAGGAGATCTGATGGTTGTTTCCGCGCGGGACGTAGTTTTCCCGTCGTCTTGCGGCGAAAATCACCAAATCGATAATTAACCGAATAAAATCGGCGTATAAAGCGTCGATTTTTCCATTAAGGAGCATATATGGAAGAATTTGCAAAACCAACCAACTTTATTGAAGACATCATTGACGCCGATCTTAAAAGCGGCAAGCATACGTTCATAGCGACGCGTTTCCCGCCCGAACCGAACGGGTATCTGCATATCGGCCACGCAAAAGCCGTCTGCATAAATTTCGGCATTAAGGAAAAATATCACGGCACGTGCAATCTGCGTTTCGACGACACCAACCCGTCGAAAGAAGACGTCGAATACGTCAACAGCATTCAGGAAGACATAAGGTGGCTGGGTTTTGAATGGGACGCGCTTTATTATGCGTCCGATTACTTTGAAAAAATGTATTCGCTTGCGGAAGGGCTTATCGAAAAAGGGCTTGCGTACGTTTGCGATTTGTCCGCGGAAGAAATCAGCAAAACCCGCGGCACGCTTACCGAGCCCGGCGTAAACAGCCCGTACCGCGACAGAAGCGTGGAAGAAAACCTGCGACTTTTCAGGGAAATGCGCGCGGGAAAATACGACGACGGCGAAAAGGTTCTCCGCGCGAAAATCGACATGGCGGCGAACAATATCAACATGCGCGATCCCGTCATTTACCGTATCGTGAAAGCGCCGCACCACAGACAAGGCACAAAATGGGTGATTTATCCCATGTACGACTTCGCGCATCCTTTGGAAGACGCGATCGAGGGTATCACGCACAGCTGTTGCAGTCTTGAATTTGAGGATCACCGTCCCTTGTACGACTGGGTTGTCGAAAAGTGCGGATTTAATCCCCGCCCGAGGCAAATCGAGTTTGCAAGGCTCAACCTTACCCACACGATTATGAGCAAGCGTTATCTTCGTCAGCTTGTCGAAGACGGCGTGGTCGAAGGGTGGAACGATCCCCGTATGCCGACATTAAGCGGTATGCGTGAAAGGGGATATCCCGCGGAAGCCATACGCGATTTCTGCTCCCGCATCGGCGTGGCAAAGGCAAACAGCGTCGTCGATATCGCGCTTCTGGAACACTGCGTTCGCGAAAACCTTAATGAAAACGCAACGCGCGCAATGGCGGTTCTGAAACCGTTGAAACTTATTATCGAAAACTATCCCGAAGGGGCGACGGAAACCGTCGAAATCGAAAACAATCCCAACAAAGAAGACGCGGGCACGCACACCGCGACTTTCAGTCGCGAACTTTTCATCGAAGAAAGCGACTTTTCGCTGAATCCCCCCGCAAAATATTTCCGCTTAAAACCCGGCGGAATGGTAAGGCTCAAAGGCTCGTACATCGTCGAATACGCCGGTTGCGACGTCGACGAAAACGGCAACGTCAAAGAAGTGCGCTGCAAGTATATCGAAGACAGCAAATCGGGCGGCGCGAACGCGGGCATCAAGGTCAAGGGCGTAATACACTGGGTGAACGCAAACGACTGCGTCGACGTAACTGTAAATCGTTTCGATTATCTTATCAACGACGTCGAAGGCGACCTTATGGATCGCGTCAACAAAAATTCAAAGACGGTTGTCCGCGCGAAAGCCGAAAAATTCATCGTCGAAAACGCAAAGGCGTACGACCGCTTCCAGTTTATGAGACAGGGCTATTATATGGCGGTAAGCAATTTCGACAAATCCGCGCCCGTGTTCAACGAAGTCGTGGGGCTGAAAGACAGCTTCAACAAATAAGACAAAAAAAGAAAAACGCCGTCAACTTTTTTACGAAAAGCGTTGATATGTAAACTATTTTAGTTTATAATAGTTAAGAAGTATCTTGAAACCACGACGGTTTTTTCGTGATTTCGACCATTGTTTAAGGAGATAAATTATGGCAGTATGTAAAACTTGCGGTTCAGTAGTCCATCAGGGCGACTCGTTCTGCCCCGTTTGCGGACAAGGCCTGTTCAACCCCGAAGACGCGCTTATCTGTTCGGCTTGCGAAACGCCGAATGCGCCCGGGACGCGCTTTTGCAAACATTGCGGCGCGGTGCTTCTGAGAAAGCCCAAGACGGTTCAATGTCCCGTATGCGGCAGCGAAAACGCCGAAGACGCCTTATATTGCACGGCTTGCGGCAGCGAAATGCCCGGCGATTTCGAAAAAGAGTTCGAGGTGGAAAGCATCGAAAGACTGCAAGCGGTTTTGCCGCTCATCCACTCTTATGCCGAAAGGTTCAACGGCGAATTTGACAAACTTTCCGAAGAAGAATTGAAAAATTCCACGTACGTTTGTCCGGTATGCGGCAAGCGCAACAGCATTTCCGACGAAAAGTGCCGCCGTTGCGGCAGGGATAAGAACAGAAGTCTGTACCTTGCAAGCAAGCAACGTATCCCTTCGTTCGAAGACGCCGTCGAGGTGCCCGACGTACCGCACACTCCCGTGGTCGAGCCCGTATTCCCGGTGAAAGCGGACAAAAAGCCTGAGTTTATAAACGGTAAAAAGTCTGCCGACAGCAAACCCGTAAGGGGCGGCGGACAAGCCGGTTACGCAGGCGGCTATGCTTATTCGGGCGACGGATTTATGCAAAATTCGCCCATAGTACAGCCCCTTGCAATCGTTCCGTACGTCACGCAGGAACAGCCCTTGTGGCAGTATGCGTCCAAGGCGGATTATGAAAGAATGCGTCGTAATAACGCAAAAAAATAACGGGGGAATTATGGATAAAAAAACAGAAAACGTTAAAAACGAAAAAGTCGTATTTTACGCTCCGTTGCCGGTCAACAAACCGTATCCTATCATAAGGCCCAGCGAAAAAATCCAACTTCAACCCACGGTAAATCCCGTTGCGATCGTTCCTTACCTGTCTGCGGGCGAGGAAGAAGAAACCGTCGCGCAGTCCGCGGCGGAACAACAGACCGTTGCCGCAAGAAAGACGGAAAAACGCGCGTCGGCACGTGTGTCGGGCGTTCTTATGCTTATCATCGCCACGCTGTCGATAATTCTGTTCGGGTTGTCGTTCGCGGCAAAATATCCCATTGCGGGAGCGGAAAAATACATCAGCCTTAAATACTTTGCCGATATGTTCGACGTGATGCTCAAAACGCACGAGTTTGCAAAGTTCGACATCGTTTTCGTGCCGTATCTTATCGCCGTCGCCTACGTTGCGATAATCGTCAACTTTATTTTGTCGATAATCGCGATTTCCACGGGAAAGAGAATAGGATTTACCCTTTGCGCGGTCATAGCGTTCCTGTGCTTTGTCGTCGCGGCGTTTTATGAGATGAAATTCTTCTCTCAGATCAAAAATCTGGGCAATCTGCTTTCGCGCGATTGCGGTTGGCCCTCGATAATGCTGATTATTATCGGCGGCGCAAACCTTGTGTTCGCATTCGTCTGCAACATAATTTGTCCTAAACACAGAATTCAGGAAACTGTCGAGTTTTAAGCGGAGGTTATATAATGAAAAGAAAAAACAAAAAAGTAGTTGCCGAATCTTTGCCCGTGAACGCGGAAGAAACCATTAAAAACGCCCGCGCGGAAATGAAGGACGAAGATTTTTCTGAACTCAGAATTCAAAAGTCCGAAGCAACGCCCATTCCGCAAGGGAAACCCGCGGCGGCTGCTCCCGCTCCGCAAAACGCGCAAAAAGTCCCGCCCGAGGTTGCAAATCCCGTCGAATATGCGGTGATGCGTCCCGTGGCAGGCGGTCTTCAACCCATAATCGCACCCCGCGGTCAGGTTCAGCTTAACCCCGTCGTAGTGCCTGTGGCGTTCGTGCCGTACGCAACGCAAAACCAACCCGTTTTGCAAATCGACAATAAACCCAAACAGCAACAACCGCTGCCCGAAGTCAAGGATCAACCCCTTGATAAAAAGGCGGCGCGCGCGGCGAAACGCCGCGATAAAAAGCCCGAGTTTGTCGGGGATGACCTTTCCGCAGAAAAAGCAATCAAGAAAACGAAAGCCAAAAACCGCGCGTTTGCGGCAATCCTTTTCGTTATCACCCTTGGATTCTTTGCGTTTGTCATTCTCAACCACTTCGCGGCAGAACTTAAAATCACAAGCCTTGCGCTTGCCCCCGGCGAGCCCGATATCATTGCCGGCTGGATTAACTTCAATACAAGCAACCTTATCGCACAAGTTCCGCTGTTCCTTTACACCGTGGTATGCGCGATTGCTCTTGCGACGCTTATCGTGGAATTCGTGGGGCTTTGCAACGGCCATGGATACCACATCTGGATTTCCGCGCTTATTCTGTTCGTATTTACGGTGGCGGGCGCAGTTATTTGTGCAACCGTTCCCGCATTCAAAGCGCTTAACGTTCCTTTGAACCCGATTGCGAAGGGCAGCTTCGTATGGCGTCTTGCGATGGTGTCGGTGGTATTTTTGATTTTCGCGCTTTGCTTCATTCCAAGGAAGCCCAAGTTCGATAACGACGACGATTTAAGCGATCTGATTTAACAAAAGACAAAGAAAAATCCCGCGGAGCCCGCGGGATTTTTGTTTGCGCTTTTTCGTTTTGTTCGTTTAATATTCTACGCCGGGGATTTCTTCCCATTCAAGGACTTCTTCCCACGTCTTATTGTGTTCGATACAGTATATGTATACCAACTCGGGACTTTGCTGAAACTTTTCAGCGAAAATCGAATTGCCCATTACCATATATAAGGGCACCAAATCTCCGCCTATAATTTCCACGTAATCTTTCTCAATTCCGTTCATTCTTTTATCTCCTTCGTATTATTATCTGTTGGAACAATTATTTATTAAAAAATGTCGTTTCCTTTTGAGTCCACGCCGACGACGCACTCGAACCCTTCGACTTCGAGTTTCGTTACCGCTTCCGACAAAAGTTCCGGAAAAGCGATGACTTCCGCCGACTTAATCGCCGATTTATAAAACGCGCCCGCTCCGCCAATTGCGACGAAGTAAACCGCGCCGTTTCGTTTTATCGCGTCCACTACCGCGCGCGTGCGCGCGCCTTTACCTATTATACCTTTAAGTCCCGCGTCCAGCATATCGGGCGTATAAACGTCCATGCGTTTCGACGTAGTGGGGCCGCAACTGCCGTATGGTTCGCCGTCTTTTGCGGGAGTCGCGCCCGTGTAATAGACAAACGAATTCCGAAGGGGGAAAGGCAAAGGCTTATTGTCTTTCATAAGGGCGAAAATCTTTTTGTGAGCGGCGTCGCGCGCCGTGTAAATCGTGCCGCTTATCGACACGATATCGCCCGCATTCAGCGTTTTCAGTATTTCAATATCGCTTGTTTCGACCTTAATCATTTATCCCTCGATTATTCTTTCGCCGTGGCGCGAGCAATGGCATTGTACGGTGACCGCGACGGGCAGTCCCGCAATGTGGGTGTTTTCCGTTTCGATAAACACGCGAAGGGCGGTAACGTCGCCGCGGAAGCCTTCCGCGCCGATGCCCAGAGCGTTGATTTTTTCAAGCATTTCCTTTTCAAGGGAAGAAAGATATTCGTCGGGGTTTTCCTTGTCCAAGTCGTTCAAAAGGGCGTGCTTGCTCATAATCGCAGCCTTTTCCATCGTGCCGCCGACGCCGACGCCCAAAATTACGGGCGGACACGGGCAACTGCCTGCGTCTTTCACCGTTTCCACAACCTTTTCGACCACGCCTTCGACGCCGTCCGCAGGAGTTAGCATAAAAAGCCGCGACATATTCTCGCTGCCGAATCCTTTCATCATGCAGGAAACTTTCACTTTGTCGCCTTTCACGACGCGCGTGTGGATAATCGCGGGGGTGTTGTCGCCCGAGTTTTTGCGGGAAAGCGGATGCACGGACGATTTGCGGAAGTTTTCATACGCTTGTCTTACGCCGTCGTTTACGGCGTCTTCGACGTATTTCCCGGAAAGCGCGACGTCCTGCCCGATTTCCAAGAATACGACGGCAAGCCCCGTATCCTGACATACCGGCGAGTTTGTATCCCGCGCGATTTCGGCGTTTTCGGTCAGGACTTTCAGCGCGAAGCTTTCGCGTTCGTTTGCGCCTTTTGCCGCTTTCAGACGGCAATATACATTTTCGTCAAGGTGCGTTCCGATGTTCTCAAAAATTTCCCTGACCGCGTTTTCGATTTTTATCGTGTCGATTATCATACTTCACCTTTTTACCGATATAGTATAACATAATATCGCTTGTAAAGCAAAAAAAACCGTGATACAATATTAAACGAGGTTAATATGTCACTGAAAATAATGTCGATCGCCAGCGGCAGTCACGGGAACTGCACTTATATCTCGTCGGAAACGACGCATATCCTTGTGGATGCAGGGGTAAACTTGAAAAGAATTTCAGACGCGTTGAAGACAATCGGCGTGGGGATTACGGATTTGTCGGGAGTTGTTGTCACGCACGAGCACGACGACCATATTTCGGGGCTTTCCGCACTTTCAAACGCCGGCGTCAAGGTGTACGCGCACGAGCGGGTTATGCCGCATATCGCGCGCCGTATAGGGCCGATTCCGTTTGAAAACGTAGATTTTTTCGACGCTGGGTTTGAAATCGGCGATATTGCGGTTTATCCGTTCAGGATACCGCACGACACGGTATATCCGCTTGCTTATACGTTCGTGTCCGGCGGCGCAAGGGTTTCCGTCGCAACCGACATCGGTCATATAACCGAAGGAATTTTAAGTAATTTGAAGGGTAGTCAGGTAGTATTGCTGGAATCGAATCACGACGTGGAAATGCTGATGAAAGGCTCGTACACGCAACGGCTCAAAACACGTATTTCGGGCGCAAACGGGCATATTTCCAACGATTGCGCCGCAAACGTCGCGACCGTCCTTGCACACAGCGGGTTGAAAACGCTGATTCTCGGGCATATGTCCGAGGAAAACAACTGCCCGGAACTTGCTTTTTCGACGGTATTGTTCGCCCTTGACGCAAACGGATTTTCGGACAAAGTCCGCGTCGAACTTGCATATCAGAATAAATGCGGAGAACTTATCGAAGCCGATGAAAAATAAGAATTTCAAGTTTTCAAACACGGGCAACGCGTTTCTCGTTGCGTTTGCGACCTTTTACGTCCTGAGCCTTATTTACGAATTCTCTTTCCGTTTCACAAGCGGAATGAGCGGAGCGGCGGCGTGGTGTCAGTATCTTATCAACCCCGTTGCGTTCATAGGCTCGATGCTCGTTTACGCAAAGCGTAAAAACGTCGACGTCGTGTCCGCGACGAAACTCAACAAAAAAATCGGGCTGAAACAAATCGGCATACTTTCGCTGTTGTCGGTATGCTGCATTATGGCGTTTTTGCCCGTGTCGAACATATTTTTGGACATACTTTCAAGGCTCGGGTTCGATATGAGCCTTAATATCGTCGATACGACGGCATCGGTCGGCGCATACTTTTTGGGACTGTTACTGCTTGCGGTTCTTCCTGCGTTTGCCGAAGAGTTTCTGATGCGCGGCGTCGTTCTGAACGCGGCGTCGAGAAAGCGCGATTACTCCTATGCGATACTTATCACCGCGGGTATGTTCTCGCTCATGCACGGCAACCCGATACAGACGGTGCATCAGTTTTTGCTGGGCGCGGTGCTTGCCTACGTCGTGCTTGTGTCGAAGTCGCTGTGGGCTGGGATTTTCCTGCATTTCTTCAACAACTTTTTAAGCCTGACGCTGGAATACCCGTACGAAGCGATTATGAAAAATACGAGCTTGGGCTCGATGCACGTCGGATATCGCTATCTCATCTGGATTGTGGCGATACTTTTAGGCGGCACGCTTGTCGTATATCTTCTGAAAAAGTTCACGAAAGTAAGCGCGCCGAAACGCATTGAAATTTTGCCGGATAACGCCGAAGTCATCGACGTTTACGAAAACAACGCCGGCGTTTATTCCACCGAAAAGACCTTGTCCGTTAAAGCACAAGAAAGCAAAAACGATTTTGCGGCGGCATTTAGGGATTTGTGCGGTATTTTCAAAAAAGGCGGATTAAAGGCTGCTTATAATAAGATAAACACCATAATCCGCGATATTACGCCCGAAGACGACGAAATGACCGAGATGTCGCGCGAGGACTTTTTCCCGTCGAATATCAAGCTTGTTTACGTCATTCTCGCCGTTATTTGGATTATCTCGCTGGTCAGCGGATTTTTGAATTGATGACAAAACGTTTCGCAAAAAACGGCATATATGCGTTCTCGATGCTCCTTATCGCAATCTTCCGGATTATGGTGTCGGAAGGGGTTTTGTCGTGGTTTTCCGTGCTCGGTGCCGACGCCGTGTGGAGCGTCGTCGTGCAAGTCGGATTTATGGGCGTCGTGCCGCTTTTACTATACGTAATATATCTTAAATTTTCCCGGGACAAGCACGCCTTAAAAACAATCGCGGCGGAGTTCAAGTACGATTCGTTGCCCGCTAATAAAAGTTGGGTTTATATTTTCCTGATTTCGATTTTCGCAACCTTTATGGTGACGTGTTTGTCAAACGTCTGGTACAATCTTATTTCGGTTATCGGCTACACTCCCGCGATTTCAAAACCGCTTGTTTACGAAAACGCAGGCGTGCTTATTGCGGATATCGCGCTCACGGCGATTCTTCCCGCGACGTTTGAAGAGTTCACGAACCGCGGACTTTGTTACGGCGCAAACGAAAACGCGCGGTTTCCGACTTTTGCGATAATTCTTTCGGCATTGATGTTCGCGCTGATGCATACGAACGTCACGCAGGTGTTTTACACGTTCTTCTTCGGGCTTATCACGGGCGCGCTCGTTTACGTCACGAAAAGCATATATCCCGCGATGTTTTGCCATTTCGTCAACAACTTTGTTGCGGTGATGCGCGATTACGGACGGCAAACGGGAAAAGGCTTCGATTTTCTGAACAAGGCGTACGGTTTTCTGCTTGGCACGGCCAAAGGCGGAATAATCGCCACGATATTGTTTATTATCGTTGCGTTTTTGATGTTCGTACTGTTTTTGAAGACGTCGGTTATCGAGAGCGACAACAGGATCGAAAAAGGCAAGGAAGTCGTGTTTTGTAAGGAAGAGGCCGCACGGCTTGACAACGCGCCGCTGTATTTTGCGATAACGCTGAATGCGCTTATTACGATATTTACCTTTGTATGGGGGGTTATAAGATGAAAATCAACGTCGTGTGCGTGGGCAAGATAAAGGAAAAGTATTTTACGGACGCAATAAACGAATACGCAAAAAGAATTTCAAGGTTTGCGGAGTTCAAGGTTATCGAGTGCGCGGAATTCCCCGTGAAAAACCAAAGCGCGGCGGAAGTATTGCAGTCTGTCGAAAAGGAAGGCGAGAAAATACTCGAATGTGTCAAAGGGTATGTCATATTGACAGCGATTGACGGGAAAATGTTGGATTCCGTGGAGATTTCGCGATTAATGAGTGTCAAAATGACAGAGGGCGTTTCCGAGATAACTTTCGTCATCGGCGGCAGCAACGGCGTGAGCGACAAAGTGAAAAACCGCGCCGATTTCAAAATTTCTTTCGGGAAAGCGACTTATCCCCATCAGCTTATGCGCGTGATTTTGTCGGAGCAGATTTATCGCGCGTTTTCGATAATGAACAATTTGCCGTACCATAAATAACTTTTATTATTATTTCAAATCAGGTCAAACGAAAAAGTTTTTTCATATTATGTCGTATGATTTACGCGTACGACGATTTATTGAACGACCTTAAAACAAGAAATAATTATTTTTCAATCGGACAAAGCGTGTTTTCGCGCGAAATTTTCGCATTTGTTAAAGGACGGGGGAATCCGCACGCGCTCATATTCGGCGGGATTCACGCAAGAGAGTGCGTTACCGCCGACGTCGTAATGCGGCTTTACGATAATTACGACGAAAGGTTGCCGGCGATATGTTTTGTGCCGCTTGTAAACCCGGACGGCGCGATGCTTGTGAAATATTCGCTTGACGGGGCGGAGTTTTCGTCGCGCGAATTTTTGAAACGGGTGAATAATAATTCAACGGATTTTTCAAAATGGAAAGCAAACGGGCGGGCGGTAGACCTCAACGTAAACTTCGACGCGGACTTCGGAAAAGGCGAAAGCAACGTATTTTATCCTGCGCCCGAAAATTACGTCGGTGAGCGTCCGTTTTCCGAGCCCGAAACGCTTGCCATGAAGAAATTGACTGAAAAATACGGCTTCAAAGCGGTGATGTGTCTGCATACAAAGGGAAATCTTATCTATTATGGCTATAAAAAATTGAAATGTTATAAAAATTATGTTAAAATGATTGCAGCCGCAACCGGACTTCCCGCCGTGACTAGCGACGGCAGCGCGGGTGGCTACAAGGACTGGTTTTTGAAAAACGGCTTTGGATTTTCGATAACGGCGGAACTCGGCGACGATTATCTTTTGCACCCGATTTCGCGCGATTACACGGCGGAATTTGCGAAAATCCTTGAAAACACGCCGAAAATCCTTGCAAAAATCGGTGAAGAAATATGGATGAAAAGTTTATGCGCCGCGCAATCGAGCTCGCAAAACAGGCGGAAACTTTCGACGAAGTCCCCATCGGCGCGGTCATCGTCCTGAACGGAGAGATCGTCGCGGAAGGCAACAACAGAAAAGAACGGGACAATTCGGCAATTTCGCACGCGGAAATCGTCGCGCTCAAAAACGCCAACGAAAAACTCGGCTGGTATCTTTCGGACTGCGAAATGTACGTCACGCTCGAACCGTGCGCGATGTGTGCGGGCGCGCTTATAAACAGCAGGCTGAAAGCGGTTTACTTCGGCGCGTACGACCAAAAAGCCGGCTGCTGCGGCACTCTTTACGACCTTCCGACGGACAAGCGGTTCAACCACAGACTCCACGTCGAAGGGGGCATCTTGAAAGACGAGTGCGCCGCGCTCCTTTCGGAATATTTCAGAAAAAAACGCAAAAAAGACAGCGACATACAAGGTGAAAAATGATTATTATCGGTCTTGGCAACAAAGGACTTTCCTATAAAAACACATATCACAACATGGGTTTCGACGTCGTGAGCAAACTCGCGAAAGAGCTGGGCGTCAGGTTTTCGCATACCGAGTGCAAGGCAAAAACCGCCGTTACGAACGTGAACGGGAAACGCGTCGTCCTTGCAAAACCCGAAACGTATATGAACCTTTCCGGCGAGTCGGTCAGGGAACTTATGGGGAAATATAAGGAAACGGCGGACGGCATAATCGTGATTTACGACGATATCGACATCGCAATCGGCACGATCCGCGCAAGGAACGCGGGAAGCGCGGGTACGCACAACGGAATGCGGAATATCGTGGAATGCTTGAACGGCAACACTGCTTTCAAGCGTATCCGCATCGGCACGGGATTCGACCACGGCAACGTGCCCCTTTACAACGTTGTGTTGTCGAAAGTCAAGGGCGAAAACAAAACCCTTGTCGATGCCTCGACCGACTTTGTCGCAAACGAACTTTTGTCGTTTTTGAAAGACGGCGACTTTGACAAACTTATGAGAAACGTCAACGGATTTAAGCCCGAATGACGAAAAATATAAAAACGAAATGTACGACTTTTTGAGACTCGAAAACTTAAAAGGCGACTTCAAAAACCTTCTCGACGCAGTACGGGGTGGCAAAGCCACCACGGCGTTTTCGCTTGTCCAAGGAGCAAAAAACCACGTTACAAGTGCAATTCCGGGAGTTAAACTGCTGATTGTGCCGGATAGACTTGCCGCCGAAACCGCATACACTCGTCTGAAAGCGTACGTGAACGACCGCGTCGTGTTTATCCCCGACAAGGACGACGTACTCTTGAACAGAAAGGCGGGCTCGGTCGGACTCACGGGAAGAAGAATCGAGGCGTTGACGCGCCTCATACAAAACAAAGCGGAAATCGCGGTTATCCCCGCCGAGGCGCTTTTGCAGTATTATCCCAACGTCGATGCGTTCAGGGCGGCGCACGTTACCCTTATGAAAGAAGAAGAGTACGCGCCCGAAAAAGTCGCGAACAAACTTGTGTCGATGGGTTATACCCGCGTCGAAAGCATGTCCGACCGCGGCGAATTTTCATTGCGCGGCGATATTCTGGACGTATATCCCCTTGCAAGCGAATACCCGATAAGGATAAGTTATTTTGACGACCTTGTCGAAAGCATAAAATATTTCCGTCCGGAAACCATGGAAAGCGTGAAAGAAGTCGGACACGTCACGCTGTCGCCGGCAACCGACGTACTCATCACCCGCGACGAAGCCGACAAAATCATCGGAAAAATCAAAAAACACCGCACGACGAACGGCAAAGCGAACGACGTAATCGACGACGTCATCGGCAGGCTCGAACTTAATCCGACCGACAGAAACCTTGTGTGGATAACGCCGTTTATCGACGAAAGAAGCGTGATTTTCGATTATCTTCCGCGTGACGCGACGATTATCGTGGACGAGCCGAAACTTTTGTACGACAAGTTGGAGCTTATCGAAAAGGAACACTCGTCAAGGGTAAAAAGCCTTGTCGAAAGCGGCGAAGTACTGCCGATTCATAAGGAGTCGATTCTGACGCGCGCATACGCGCTGACGTATATAAGGGTGATGAAGCGGCTTGCGTTCCAGCAGTTGACCGCGCTCAATCCCGTGTTCGAGTCAAGCGCCGTATATACGCTCAAATCGCAGCAGCCCGCAAAGTATTATCTTGACCGCAACGTGCTTTACACCGACGTCAAAAATTTCAATGCGACGGGCTACAAAGTCATGCTTTGCTGCGGCGACGAAAACCGCGCGAAAAACGTGTCGAAATCGCTCAAAGAAAACGATATTTACGCAGAGTGCGACGAAGATTTTTCACGCAGTAAAATCATTGCGACAAAAGCCCCGATACGCGTCGGATTTATATATCATCAGGCAAAACTCGTCGTCCTCGGAATGGACGAACTTTTTGGCAAAATCGGACAGAAAACAGAGTTAAGCAAACCAAAAACGGGGTTTATCCAGTTAAAAACGGGAGATTACGTTGTTCATGAGCAATACGGAATCGGCGTTTGCGAAGGCTCCGACCGCATCACCGTCAACGGGATAACGCGCGATTACGTCGTGCTTCGTTACCGCGACGGCGGAAAACTTTTCGTGCCCATCGACCAGATGGATATGCTGACGAAGTTTTCGGGCGGAGAAACGCCGAAACTCAATAAACTCGGCGGCGACGAATTCAAAAAAACCAAAGAAAAAGCGAAGGCGTCGATACGTAAACTTGCCTTCGATCTGCTGAAACTTTATCAGGAACGCGAAAAGCAAAAAGGATATAAATATTCCCCCGATACGCCGTGGCAGCGCGAATTCGAGGAAAATTTCGAATACGACCTGACCGACGACCAGGATCGCGCCGTCCGCGAAATCAAGGACGATATGGAAAAAGGGCGCGTAATGGACAGGCTTGTCTGCGGCGACGTCGGCTACGGCAAAACGGAAGTGTCGTTCCGCGCGGCGTTCAAAACGGTCATGGACAACAAGCAGGTTGCGATTCTTGCCCCGACGACAATCCTTGCAAAACAGCATTTCAACACCTTAAACGCAAGGTTGCAGGGATTCGGGATAAAGACGGTACTTTTATCAAGGCTTCAATCGGACAAAGAAATCGACCGCTCGCTCAAAGAAATCGAAGACGGCGTGGTAAGTATCGTCGTCGGCACGCACCGCATACTGTCGAAAGACGTCGCGTTCCACGATCTCGGGCTTTTAATCCTTGACGAAGAGCAGCGTTTCGGCGTGGAGCACAAAGAAAAACTGAAAACGGTGAAAAATGACGTCAACGTTTTAACTCTCACCGCAACGCCGATCCCGAGAACTTTGAATCTTGCGCTGAGCGGAGTCCGCGACATAAGTCTTCTGGAAACCCCGCCGAAAAACCGTTTGCCCGTGCAAAACTACGTCGTCGAATACAGCGACGGGCTGTTAAAAGACGCCGTCATGCGCGAAGTGAGCCGCGGCGGACAGGTATTTATCCTTTACAACTACGTCGAAACCATCGAGGCGTTTGCCGAAAAGGTCAGGAAACTCGTTGACGGCAAAGCAAGGGTGATGGTGGCGCACGGTCAGATGGGCGCGGGCGAACTTGACAGGCGAATGACGTCGTTTTATCAAAGGGAAGCGGACGTGCTTATCGCAACGACGATTATCGAAAACGGCATCGACCTTCCCGACGCGAACACGCTTTTCGTCATCGACGCCGACAGATTCGGGCTTTCGACTTTGTATCAGTTAAGGGGCAGAGTCGGCAGAAGCGGCGCGCTTGCACACGCATATTTCACGACGCGGCTTAACAAAGTCCTGACCGACGACGCCGTAAAACGCCTTACCGCGCTTACCGAATACAGCGACTTCGGCAGCGGCTTCAAAATATCGCTGCGCGACCTTGAAATAAGAGGCGCGGGAACTTTCCTCGGCGCGGAACAGCACGGCCATATCGAAAAGGTCGGCTATGAACTGTACAGCAAGATTCTGAAAGAAACCGTGGAAGAAATCAAAAACGGCGGCGTAAAGAAAGAAAACAACGTGCTTATCAAAATCGACGTCGACGCATACGTCCCCGAAGACTACGTGGGCGACGGCGATAAAATCAGGGTATACAAGCGCATTTCGGAAGTTAGGAGCGTGAAAGAAAGGGACGAACTTATCGCGGCGCTGTCCGACGTATACGGTCCTGTGTCCGCGCCGCTTAAAAACCTTATCGACATCGCACTGTTAAAAAGCCTTGCCGGCGAATACGACGTCGAAAAAATCGTCGCGACGAAAAAAGGCGCGGCATTCGTGTTCCGCGACGCGAACGTTTTCAAGGAGCAAAACCTGCTTTCCGCCGTGGCAAAACTTACCGAAGACGTCGTGCTGACGGCGACCGTACCCCCGCAACTGTTGTTCAACACAAAGGGGCTGACGGTCGGACAGGTTGTCGAAAAGATGATAAACTTTTTGCTGATCACGCAAAAATCGTGAAATTTCCCGCGTAAAAACAAAAAAACGATAAAAAGGAAAATATATAAAAACGTTTGCCTAATTTAAGGTAATCTTATATAATATGGTGTACGGTTTTTATTATTATATATAATTCCGCAAGGAGTCTATGATGAATATTAAGAAATTCTTGGCAGTTATACTTGTGACGATTATCGCAATTACCGTGTTTGCGGGTTGCGACGTTATCACGAAGAACGAGGAGCGCGACTACAACCAATCGCTTGCCACCGTGAAATACGCAGGGCTTACGTCCACCGTCACGAAGGGCGAGTTTAACGAGTCGTTCAACTCACTTGCCTACTATTACGTTTACTATTACGGATACACCGTCGACGAAGCGGCGACATCCATATTGGATTCGCTTGCTCAGCGCAAGTTGCTTATCCTTTACGTCCGTGACGAAATCGCAAAAAGTCAGGGCGTCGCAAACACCACCGCGGTAGCAGACCTTTTGAACGCCGTTGAGAAAAACGAAGCGGTAAAGAGCGCGAACGAATCCATGGCAAAGTGGTACGAACAGGTGTTTGAGGAACTCTGGAAAGAGGCAAACTCCACCGACGACACGACGGACGATACGACCGACGACGATAAAGTCGACGAAACCGACAAAATCGCTGCGCGTCCCACTCGTCCCGACAAGGCGGAAGCGGAAGTCGATTACAATGCGGAGTTAAAGCCCGAAGACGCCGAAATTAAGTTCTTTGAGAAACCCTACAAAGATTTGTACACCGAAAAAGAATGGGACGAACTTAACAAGGTCGAGGGCAAAGCCGACTATATACCCAAGGCTCTGAACGAACTCAAAAAACAACTTGCAGACAACTACAAGTCCTACGATTATTACCTTAACAGCGCGTACGAAACCCAGCTTATCTCGAAGTATAAGAGAGAACTCAGCAAGGATTTCAACCCCGACGACGCCGCAATACAGGCTGAATACGAAAGATACGTTTCTCTCAACAAGGAAAAATTCAGCATCGAAACGGAAGCGAATTACAAGTCGGCAATCTCGTCGTCCTTGACAAACACCGTTTATCATCCGACGTCGGAACACGGCTACGGCTACGTTTTCAACATTCTCTTTAAGTTCAGCGACGAGCAATCGACCGAACTTAAAAACTTCACGGCGGGACAACCCGACAAAACAATCGTCGAAAAGTATCGCGCACAACTTGCAAACAAAATCGAGGTTATGAAGTCGAATCCCGATTACGATCCCGACGAAGTCTGCGAAGAGTGCGAAAAAGCACAAAAAGACAACAATGACCCCAACAAGTACTGCACGAAAGAAAAATGCAACGCCCGTCCTTACGAGGTCGATAGCGAAGGCAATATCAAGAAGTACAACGTAATGGACGTAATCAACGAACTTACGGCGAAACTCGACGCGGCAACTACGTTTGAGGCAAAACGCGAAATCGCGGCGCAGTACGTTTATATGGTAAACGACGACACCGGTATGTATAATACGAGCAGCAATAACGCCATCACTGCGGGCGGCAACGGATACCTTATCTCGCCCCACGAAACCGATAAAACTTACGTCGAAGAATTTTCGAAAAAGGGCAGAGAACTTGTAAATAACGGTCTCGGTTCGTACGGCTGGTGCGTCACCGACTACGGCATTCACTTCATGTTCGTAAGTTACATTCCTTACGACACGACCGTTTCGGGCGTAGCGGACGACCTTATTCCCCCTGACTACATCGTTTACTATGGCCGCGAAGACGACGAAAACGACAAAAATAAAACGCTCCGTGACGTCATTGTCCAAGATCTTAAATCCAAAAATACCGAGGCACGTTATCAGATTGCCGCTCAGAACGCAATCGCAGCAAACAAAGACAACTCGATTTCAAGGAATAAGAAAGCCTGGGAAAAGACAGTGAAAGAACTCAAAAAATCGCTTGGCGTAAAAGACTAAGACAAAACAATCAAAAACCTTCGGGTAACCGAAGGTTTTTTTATCGGGTTTTTTGAAAGAAAAAACAACCGCAGGATAATCTCAAAAATTAGTATTGTAAAACCAAGAAACTTATGATATTATATAATCAATAAAACAACTTTCGGAGTCATTATGCAAAACGAAAACAATTTTGAAAAACACGAAAAACTGAAAAAAAAGTTGAAGATCGCGGGATTTGTCCTGGTGATTGTCGGGGCGGTGCTGGCACTGGTGGCGTTTATCGACTTTTTTATAACGGTCGGTAATCCCGACAAAGGAATGCCCAAACTCTTCTTCCTGGCGTTTATAGGGCTTCCCATGCTGGGTATCGGGGCAGGGCTTCTCACATTGGCGTTCCGCCGCGAAATTGCCACGTATTCCAAAAACGAAAGTGTGCCCGTCATTAACGAGGCAAGTTCGGAAATCGCGCCGGCAATACAAAACGTCGTGAAAGCGGCAAAAACCGAAAGCGGCGTCAGGTGCGAATGCGGCGCGTTGAACGACGCTGACGCGAAGTTCTGCAAGGCGTGCGGAAAGCCGCTTGCAAAAACCTGCGACAACTGCGGCGAAGCGAATTCCGCCGACAGCGCATACTGCAATAACTGCGGCAACAAGCTGTAATAAAAAGAGAAAAGGGGACTTGCAAAAGCAAGTCCTTTTTTTGCGCCGTGTTTTTGACTAATACTGCGTTTCGCCCACGGCTTATACGGTAAAGTATTAAGCCGCTCGCGTGCCTTGTTTTATCCTAAAAACACGACGTAAAAACCATATAAAACCCGATATTCGTCGGAAAATTTTTTCATATTCGTTGAATTCTCGATTTTTCAATGATATAATGATATAGGTAAAAATTGTGGTTTAACTGTTAAAATCACGCGATAAAAGCCTATTATTGCGAGAAATGGACAAAAAACAAAAACAAAAAAGACAGCCCGCGGGTTGTCTTTTTTATGCAAGGAAACAAGTTGTTTTTAACGAGGTTCCGAATTACTGCTCCTGCGTTTCCTGACGGAGCAGAGTTGCGTAGCGCAGCATATGTTTGCGAGAGGACACGCCGAGTTTTTCCAGAATGTTGTGGTTGTGGAATTTAAGCGTGCTTTCGCGGATATTAAGAACGTCGGCGATTTCGTTTGCGGACTTGCCGTCAATATACAAGTCGAAAATCTTTCTTTCCGTTTTCGTGAGTTCTTTCAGCCCGGCTTTGAACGCCTCGTAGTTGTCCGGATCGATTTCGTTTTTGCGGGAATACGCAAGCCTTTCGATTTCGGCTTGTCGCTTGTCGATTTCGGCGGTCTGGTTTTCGGTGACGCTTGCAAGTTCCTCGTTCTGGCGTTTCAGCTTATCCGTTTCGAGATCGCGCAGTTTATCCTGTTCGGCAAGGTAGACGAACAAGTCGTCGATTTCGATAATGTCGGAGTTGTTTTCGGCGTGCTCCTGCTTGCGGATTTGTTCCAGATTTTTTATCACCGGCGCGACGAATTTTCGTGAGAAGACAACCGAAAGCACGACGGCGGCGAACACCAACAAGAAGCATACCAAAACGATTCTCGTTGCGTTGACCGCAATGGTTTTGTCAAAGCCGCTTTTCGGCTGCATTACCACAAGGGAGTATGCCGTATCGCATATCGAAATCGTTTTCGTGACGGCGACGAAATTTGTTTCGCCGCTAAGTTCGGTAAGGTTGTTTTTAATTATTTTCGGGGAAAGAGTGCCGCTCGGTTTCAGGGAATAGCCGCCGAGAACGCCCGTCCAAAAGATATTTTCGCAGTCGATTTTGCTGTCTTTTGAAGTTTTTGAAAAAGTGCAGGTTAATTGATCCAACCTTGTCGGCTGGGCGAAGTAGTCCTTGAAGTAGGTGTTGGAGATTTCAAAGCCGCAGATTCCGTAAAAAGTGTTGTCCGCGCCGAAAATCGGGGTGATATAAGCCATCGCACTGTCGCTTGTGCCGTCAAGCGCATAAACGTCGGACAGCAGCGGTCTTTTATCTTTTACGGATTTGCCGAAGATGTCCTTTATTTCCGCCACCGATTCGGTATTGAATTCCAACCGCCATTTACGATGCGGCATTATGCCGTTTTGCCTGCCGAGATCCGAGTTTCCTCTGTACATAAGCAACGTTTCGTCCGTGCGGTCGAGGGTACTGCGCTGGAAGTACAGCCCGGTTCTGGATTTGTCGGCGTTTGTAGCACCGGAGTTTACGGTTGCGTCCATCACAATGAACGCGCCCGAGGCGTCGGCTTTCAGCAGTTCTTCTCTGAGTTTCGGCAAAAGGGCTTTCTGCACGCCTTCGGTATGCGACAGGGAGTCGTTCAGCGCGTTGAAAGAAATCCCGTTTTCGGACAGATACGCGTCGATTATCGCCGAAGAGTCGGCGGCAAGCATTTCGCCCATCATCGAGAGATCGTCAAAGTATTTTTCGATTTGTCTTGTATAAAACTCGTTCTGGAAAGTGAGGTTGTCGGAATATTTTTCGGTCGTCGTCGAGAACTGCCCGGCGAAAAATAATCCGCAGCTTACAAACACGCCGACGACAAGAACCAGCGCGAGCATATACAACAAAAGCTTGCGCCACATCGACTTTTTTCTGTTTTTGAAATCGGCGATTTTTAACATATTTCGGGATTTATCGCCGCGTTCAGGCGACGTTATAAAGCGCGGCTTTCATTTCCGCGACGATTTGTTCCGTGGTGCCGCCCGCCGCGTATAGCGAGGCAAGGTTTTTCTGGATTTTGCGGATTTCTTCGTACAGCGTGTGTACTTTGGAATAATAGCCGTCGATATTCGGTTCTCTCACGAAAGTGCAGGTCGCGACGGTTTTCGTCAGTGCGGCGTAAAGGTTTTTGAAGGCGTCCGACTTAAAGGAGTTTTCGCCGATTTTCGCAAAAGCCCCCGTTCTTACGGGCATATATCCGGTTGACAGGACGAAGTCCACGTTGCGCTGTTCCTCGGTGAACCACCGCGCGAATACGGTTGCCGCCTCGGCTTTTTTGTCGGTCGTTTTATAGGCGCAAAGCCCGACGCCCGCCTGCGTTGCGACTTTTTGTTTTCCCGCCTGTTGGGGCAGGGGTAAAACTTGCAGATTCATATCTTCCGACGTATTGTTGGGGTACGTGATTTTGTCGTTGGCGTAAAGCACGGAAGCCGAAGAGCCGATGCCGGCGCACGTTTGCGCGGTCATAATCTGCGTGTTGTAGTACATATCGGACACGACGATATGGCCTTTGGCAATCGACGTCGCGAACGCCTCGTAGGCTTTTATAAACGACGGGTTGTTTTCGTCGTACCAGCCGTCCTTGTAAGAAACGCTTTCGCCGTCGGAGATTGCACAAAGTTCCGCAAGTCTTATAAGATAATCGATGGCGCAAAAGGGTTTTCCGCCCGACCAATCGTAATATTTTTCGGCGACGGTGAAGAAGCCGTCCCACGTTTCAAGGTCGGACACGGAAACGTCTTTTTCGGCGGCGAATCTTTCAAAAACTCCGCCCGCGATAAACAGCATATAAGTCGATTTGGAAACGGGGAAAACCGAAAGGCGGTCGCCCAGCATGCCGTCGCTCAGAAAATCGGGGACGAAGGCGTCCAGTTCGGTCGGCGTGAAATAATCTTTCCAGTTCAGAAGGTTGTCCGCCCCGAGACTTTGCGCGTCGCCCGAGTGGCAGAAGAACAGGTCGGGCATATCCTTGGAGCCCGCTTTCCCCGCCTGCGCGTCTTTGAGTTTCTTTCCGATCTGGGCGGCGTTGGACATCAGTGTGACGTCAATGACGATTCCTTTTTCTTTGCCGACGGTCGCGTTGAATTTCTCCACAAAGTCGTTCATCGGGGAGTTGGATTGTTCGCCGTAAACGTGCCACATCGTAAGAGTCGTGGGTTTTTTGGGATCGAGCAAAGAACTATTTTTGTTGCAAGCAACAAAAGTAAACGGAATTGCAAGAAGCGCCGTGGCGGCGATCAACAAAGTGAGTATTCTTTTGGCATTACGTTTCATAGTGTTTTTCCGTTATTATCAGTCGGGGGAAATTGCCCCGATTTTTCAAAAAAACCAAATTATTTTTGGGTTTTTCCCCACCTTTTGGCGGGTTGGGTGGGGGAAAAGCCGTCCTGATTTTGATATACTGTCTATACACTCGAAGGTGATTATCTGTATTATAGCATAATATGCGCGCGCAAGTCAATCCGCCTTTGAGACAATAAAACGCGAAATTTGCGGAATTCACAACGGTTTTAAGTCGCGATTTTCGGCGATTTGGAATAAATCATAAGAATCAAACAAGGAGACAAAATCATGAAAAGAAAATCGATCTTCACATTTTGTGCGATAGCGTTAATGCTTGTTTTATCGCTCTCGGTGCTTACTGCTTGCAACAAGGACGGGAAACACAAAGAATATACGATAACCTTTGACAGCAAAGGCGGCAGCGCGGTGCAACCCATCAAGGCAAGCGCAGGCGCGGCGATCACGGCTCCTGCCGCTCCCACCAAAGACGGTTTTGTTTTTGCAGGCTGGTATGAAAGCACGGACGGCGGCACAACGCTTTCCGACACGGCATTCAGTTTTTCATATATGCCGGCAAGAGTTTTCACGCTTTACGCAAAATGGGCGACTGCCGACATTAAGGGCAAGACATTCAACAAAGTTGACGCAATCGTCGAGTGGGAGTCCGAAGCCGTCAAGCAAGCGCTTCTTGCAGAAATGGAAATGACGGAGGATGAGTATGTTCAATTCGTTGCATCATCAAAGGTCACAGTTGAGTTTGCGGCTGACAAAAATACCGCGACGGTGACCTATGATCAAGGTCCGGGCGAAGTAGGCGGTCAAGGCAGCTTCGGTGTGTTGTATAAAATCAAAGGTACTGCCATCGTGTTCTACGACAGCCAAGAAGATATGGAAAAAGAAATTCCCGCTCACAAGTACGGATTGATTGCTGGCTCAACGTTTGAGTTGTCCGCAGATAAAACAACCATTATACAGACTAATATTGAACCGGGTTTGGGCACATATAAATTTATTTTAAAGGTTGCCCAATAAACCGGCGTAAAAGGAACAAACACAAATAATAAAGGTTTTAAGTCGCAAGTATTCGGCGATTTGGAATAAATCACTTAAATCTAAAAGGAGCAAGACTATGAAAAGAAAATCAATCATAACAGTGCTGGCGTTGGTATTAGTGTTGGCGTTGTCGTTGTCGATATTCTCGGCATGCAACAAGAAGCACAAGTATTCCAGCGAGTGGAAGTTTGACGAAAAAACTCACTGGCACGAATGCACTACGAAGAAACACACCGACACATCGGAGAAACTCCCGCATGAGTTTAAGGAAGAAATCGTGAAAGCAGCGGACTACGGAGTGGTCGGCGAAAAGAAATTCACGTGCAAAGACTGCGGATATAGTTATACCGAGGACATCGACGCACTTGGCGCGAAGGACAACGAAATCAAACTTGCAGAAGGCAAAACGCTTGGCAAGGAATACGACGGAGAAGTTATTTCGATTACGAAAGGCGATTTCGTAATTGACGGCAATCGCGAACCCTCATTTATGTTCAAGGCAAAAGGCGCGGACGACAATACGTACACTGCAACCGCCCCGAAGAAAGTCGGCGAATATACCGTGAAAGTCAGCGTAGCAGCCACGGCAGAGTGGAAATCCGCGACAAAAACTTTCGACTTTGCAATCACCCCCATGGTAATCAGCGTTGCCTGGGAGCATCCATACGATAATAAAAATGTTTTCTCAGGAGAACCCGCCGAATTGATTCCAGGCGAAGAAGCAACAATTACCGTTACAATGAGTAGCGCTAACGTCGGAGCAGAAGTTCAAAGCTTTGAAATCACAGGAAAAGACGCGGGCAATTACAGCCTTGCAAGAGAAGACGTCAACGTGGAAATCGTCAAAGCGGACATTAACTTTGAAATCAGCAATGCGAGCGCATTTAATGAGTTGTTCTTTGTCGGCGCAACGAATATCCCCGATCCCACAACAAATTACGTTGAAATCGGCACCGGTTACGGCGAAAGGACTATCGAGTGGATAATGCACCTTGGTGACGGCGTTTGGAGTCGCACCCTTACAAAAGACGAAGTAGTGGGAACAGCAGGCGAATATCGCGTGCGCATTAAATATGCGGAAGGCGACAACTACAATTTCGGAGCCACCCAGTACGTCAGCTTCACTGTAAAGAAAGAAAGCGTGCTTACCATAAAAAATATAATCGGTCCTGATGGTAATCCTATCGCCGGCATAGCCGATAGTACTTTAGGAATTAAGTATGGCGAAGATAGAATTAATATGCAGGCTCAGATAGACGGATTATGCGAATATTTGACAAACGCAGACAATGCAGAGAAATACTTTATTATCAGAGTTCAGTGCGGAGAAACCGTCATTGCAAGATTTGAAAGAAGAGGAGTGCAGACCACGAGCGATTTACATTATGTGTACACGTATGGCGGTATGTCGTTCGATAATGACCGAGTGACCGGTATGCATTTCGATTTGTTTGGCGCAAACGAGTACGTTAGCGCGGAAGGCAAATGGATTGGTAACGAAGATTTGGAGGTTACGATAGAAATAACAGACTCCAAAGACCACCCCGTACTCAGCAAAGACTCTTTGCAGAACAGCTCATCGGTTGGAGGCGGTCAAATCGCGGTGTTTGAAGTGCAACTTCCCGAGGGAGATGACGTTATTTGCACGTTCGACGTGAGTTGGTCGGGTTCGCCGAAGAATATCGAAATGGTATTGTACGATGCGGTTACCGGTTCCGAAACAAGCATTGTTGTTAATAAAGTCGGCGAAAACAAATTTACGTTCACGGAAACTTCCGGCAGAAAGAGTTTTTACTTGTACGTAGAAGAGTTGGAAGCGACCAATAATGCTTCGGGGTTTACGATAACGGCTTCCTTTGAAACCTCGACGACAAGATTGAATTTCACGGGTAACGTTGCGTCGGACGAAAGGTTTTACTCGAAAGGCACATCGGTAAAATTCATTGTCGGTGTAGGCGACGCGAGTTCGGAACAGAATTTGAAATACACTGTTGCGCTTTCAAATAATGATAATTTTAGTTATCAGGTTCACGATAAACAAGGCAACGCCATTGAGCTGGTGGATGGTTCTTTTACTATCCCCGCAGGAACAAATGTTGAAGATTATATCATAACGGTTACTTGTGAAAATATTTCAGGCGGTGGCCCCGGCCACGGCATTGGGGTAAAATGCAAGTTGACGGTAACGAAAGAAATCGTCGCGGCATAATTCAACAAAATAACAACAACAAAAGATCGGATAAGCGGGGTAAAACCCGCTTGTCCGAAAAACATTTTACTTAAAGAAGAAAATAATTAAATTTACATATAAAAAAATAACAACGGTTTTAAGTCGCGATTTTCGGCGATTTGGAATAAATCACTTAAATCAAAAAGGAGCAAGACTATGAAAAGAAAATCAATCATAACAGTGCTGGCGTTGGTATTAGTGTTGGCGTTGTCGTTGTCGATATTCTCGGCATGCAACAAGAATCACAAATATTCCAGCGAGTGGAAGCATGACGAAAAAACTCACTGGCACGAATGCACTACGAAGAAACACACCGACACGACGGAGAAAACCCCGCACGTGTTCACGTGGACAGAAAAAACACCCGCAGGCTTTCACACGGACAAAGTCGAAAAGGGCGTATGTGAATGCGGATACGAAACCGAAAGGACAATTTCCGGCACCGCAACGCACACTTACGGCGAGGAATGGAAAAACGACGAGTCGGGACACTGGCACGAATCGACCTGTGACGCAACGGCTCCCACGCATGACGTAATGAAGAGCGATTTCGCCGCGCATACCTTTGACGAAGGCGTAGAAACCAAACCGGCGGACTTCGGCGTGGTCGGCGAAAAGAAGTTCACCTGCACGGAATGCGGATATAGTTATACCCAAGAAATTCCCGCACTTGGCGCAAAAGACAACACTATTTCGTTTGCTAACGATTTAGTTGATGAAAAAACCTATGACGGGTTGGCGTTTATCATTGATCCCGCGAAGGTCAATCGTAAGGGCGACGGTGAAATCACCATTACTTACAAAGGCGAAAACGACACTGCGTTTTCCGAAACCGCCCCGATTAACGCCGGCGAATATACCGTGAAAGCAACCGTAAAAGGCACTGCGGAATGGAAAGGCGGAGAAATCACCACGACTATCATGATCAACAAACGCGAGATAACTTTGCCCGCAGACGTTTTTGAAGGAAAACTTGGAGAAAACCTTGAAAGCGGAAAGTTCGGTTTGGCGTGCATAAACGTCGCGGTAGATACGAACAACGTCGTAGAATGGGTGACGATTGGCGCTCCCGAAACATACTATGCGATTGGCATACATACAATCAGCGCCACCGTCCTGACCGTGGACAACGACAACTTCGAGCTTAACAAAGGCGTATACGACACGGTCAGATTTACCGTTTGGAACGCTCCCGATTCCTTCTATGCCGGAATCAAAGACGTGTTCACCTTTCCTGGTAACAGTGATGTTATGATCAATACAATAATCGCTAATGGCACGGTGAAAAAAGGCGACCAAATTTTAGTCAACGAAATCGGCAAGATAATCACAGTGAATAAAATCGAAAAGGATACGGGCACGTCGGTGACAGAGGTTGAAACGGCAACCGCTGGTGAAGAAGTAGGCTTGCGTATTAGCGAAGGCGTAACGAAGGCTGAGCTTAATAGAGGATATATGCTGTCCAAGCCCGATACGATTATCGGTTATAGCAAGGTCACGGTAACAATAAGAGTGTTCACAAAAGGCGAGGGTGGTCAAAACACCCCAATTCAGACGGGAATTAAACCGAATGTTGTCTTTGCCGACACGTTCGGTGAAGTAACCGGCGAAGTTACGTTCCCGGAAGGCACGACGTTACTTTCAGGTGGTGAAATACTTGAAGGCGTCACCATTAATTTCCAAGGCAAAAAAGTCCCCGCGTTTGTCGGTCGCAGGTTCACACTTAGGGTGAGCGGAAAAACTATTGCCGAATGCATAGTCACCGCAGTTCCTAATGCGACAAGAGTTAGGAGCGGTTTTATGTTAGGCGTCCCCGGCACCAATGTCATTGAGCCTATCGAGCTTGGCGAAAACACATTTGCGGTCAACCTGAACAGAAGTGATCTCAGCGAAAAGCTTAAAAACGCCAAAGACACCGATACAATCGAAATAAAATTTCTTAATAGCGGAAAGGACATCGCAAAATACACTCGCACTCCCGGCACAGGCGAGGGGGTATACAATGAAGTTGGCGGAAGAATAGTCGGTTCATATCTCATCGTCGAGTTTTATAAAAACACTGGATCTGATCCCAAACTAACCGGTAATAACGGCGAATGGGTTTTTACAGGCGAGGATATATATATCGGACTTCAAGTTGAAGTTAAGCCCGCTTCGGGAACCTGAGCGACACTGCAACCATCGTAGCAAAATAACTTAAAAGTTATTATCTGTTGAAAAATCGGATAAGCGGGCGTAAAAACCCGCTTGTCCAAAAAAAACGACATATCGAAAAGCCGTCAGTCAGGACGGCTTGGGTATGTTGCCAAACAGAAAGGGATTGTTCTGTTTGGCAACGTACCAAAAACCAAAAATATACTTATTTATTCGGAGACAATATGAAAGCATTAAAAGGCGTACTTATTACACTTGTCGTCATCATCGCCATCGTCGGCGTTACCGTCATCGGCGGGTACGTCGCGGTTCGCTCCAAGTACGGCATCGACCTTTTCCGCACCGCGGGACAACTGAAAACGCTCACAAAAGACGTTGACGAATCCGCTCTTTGTCCGAATGCCTACGGCGAGCAGGATTTTGTCGAAATGAAAAGCGCAGTCAATGATAAAATCGACGGGCTTATCGTCTATGAAAAGGACAAAGGCTACAACGGCTATTCGGTCAATTTTGCTTCACTTGCGGGCAAAAGTATGACAGATCCGATTTTCCTCACCGAAAAGCATGTCGGGGCGATTGCCCAAACGGTCTTTTACGAGCAAACGGGCGGCAAAATCAAGTTGGGCGATAAGGAAGTGTCCGTAACCGTCGTGCAGATTGACTTTTCGGAAATCGCCGCAAACGGCAGCGCGGACTTTAACGTCGTTGCAAAACTCGACCTTACGCCGTTCAAAGCGGATATGGGCGGTTTCCCGTATAAATACTTCAAAAAATATATCCCCGACAACCTTTACGTTTCGTCCACCGTTCGCGTAGATAAGACGGAAGAAGACGGCTTTGCCTATACCGTAACGCACAAATCGCTTACGCTTAACAATCTTTCGGCTGATGATACGGCGGATTTGTTCAACACCCTGAACGCCGTGCTGAAAATAGGTACTGCCGAAAACCTGAACATGCAGATCGGCACGACGGCGGTAAACGCACTTATCGGCACGAAAGACGCCATCGGTTTTGCCTATTCCATGAAAGCAATCGGGGCAAAGAGTTTCGATTTCGGCACTGTTTCGGACATAGACTTGTTTATCGTATACTAAACGACTTAATGCAGCATATTTGCGACGTAAAGTCGCGTTTTATGCAAAATATCCCCCAAAAATCCAAACAAGGAGATAATATTATGACACAAACAAAGGCAAACAAATCAAAGATACTTATGCTTGTACTCGGTCTTGCGATGTGCCTTGCACTTATGCTCGGCATTGTGTCTGCAAGCCCGACGAGTACGGTCTATGCGGAAGGAGAAACGCTTACGCCGTATGACAGAATTTACATAAATAGCGAAGCATTAAACAGCGGTTGGTATTTGGACGAGTCTTACACTCAAAAAAAAGGCACCCCTACGTCGGATTACGTTGCCAAATACAAAGACGGCGTTTTGACTCTTAACAATTATCACGGCGGGGAAATAGGTACAAGCGCTCCCGCATCAGGATATTACAAAATTGACCTTATTGGAGAAAATACTATTAACGGTGGGCAACGAGGCGTATTTATCGATACATCACGTGAAGGACGAGTAACTATTACGTCTAATGCAAACGGAAAATTGACGATAAACGCTTCAAGCAGCGTTTCTTCTGTATGGGGAATAGCCTGCGGAGCGTCGAATTCAGTAAAAACCACTGACGTTGTTATTGGAGGCAACGCACAAGTCACAATTAACGCAACGTCTAATGGAGAAAACCGTCAAGTTGATGGTATTCATGCAAGGAACGTAACAATCGAAGACAATGCAAGCGTTAATATTACAGCCAAAAACACAAACAATAGCACCGCAAGTCAATGGGTAGCAGGTATTTTTGCAGGAAATAATGTAACTATAAATACAAACGGCAATATCGATATTGACGTTAGCGTGGCGGGTGGCGATAGTGCTTATAGTTATGGTGTTCGAAACGGCAAGACTATGACTAAAGCAGGCAATATGACCATAAAATACAAGAAAGCAGGAAGCAATGGCTGGCCTATTACCGGTGGTGACGTAGATAATACAACCCACGCTGTAAACGTAAACGAAGATAGCGGAAATTGCTTTGCGTCCTATCGCTATGGCACACCGCGCTATGTGGCAGCAATAAACGGCACACTTGCAGGTCCGGGCGTACCTAAGGAAGCAAATAGTGGTAGCGGATATTTCCTTGCGGGTGACGAAGTCACTTTGAATGCGCCTTCTTTGCAAGTGAGCGAAACGGATACGACAAACATACCGTTCGACAAATGGTTTTCGTTTGCAAGTGACGCAGTTATAACAAACGCAACAAGCCAAAACGGAGCAAAACTTACCGTTCAAGATAAAAACGTTGAAGTAAGAGCAAATTATAATGCGTTTACCGCACAACCTGTTTTTGAAAGAGAAAGCGATACAAAAGGTACGGTGACATTTACTCTTATTAGTAATGAATTTAATCAAAATCCTTGGCTAAAAATCAGACCGATAAACGACTTAGGCAAGTCAAAGGGTAGCGTTATGCTCGATAGTGGTACTACTTACAAGGCAACTCTTGAAGATAATGGAACTGATTATGGAACTCCTGCCGGCGAATATTTGGTTGAGGTTGAGTATAATAACAAAACATTATACAGCGCGCCTTTCACCATTGACTACACCGAAAGGAAAGCGACCGTAGATAGCGTAACTATTTCCGGTGAGCAAGGCGAAACGATTGCAAGCACGGACGTTACCGTTACACTTACGGGATATACGTTTGCGACTGCTCTTTCGGGAAATTGGATAACAAATCTTCCTGCCGGACTTGTTCAAACGCTTACGAGAATAAGCGACACTAAGGCGAAAATCACCGTCAGCGGTACGCCTACCGCTCTTAGCGACCAAGTTGTAAATATCACAATTCCAAAGGCAAATATCACGGGACTTGCAAGCAATTTGACTGCCGAAAGCAATTCGGACGCAAAATTTAATATCGTTGCTACTCTTACAGAAATTGCCATTCCGAAAGCAAAAACGAATCTAACTTATACGGCAGGAAGTCAAATAGGCGTGGAAGGTGGCGTCGGCTATACGCTAACAGGAAATAGCGGCGTTGACGCAAAAAATTATACCGCAATCGCAAAATTAGAGAGCGGATATAAGTGGAACGACGGCACGATAACAGACAAGGAAATCTCTTGGAGCATAGGTAAGAGAAACCCTATTGTAAGCGATTTTAACTTCTATGAACCGAGCAACCTTACGTATGACGGCAATGCCAAAACCGCAACCGTTAGTTTGATTGCCCACTATGGTGATGAAACAGGCTTTGCCATAACGGTTAAGTACAAAAAAGGCGGAGTGATTGTTGCAGAGGTAAAAGACGCAGGCGAATATGAAGTGTATATCGACACAACCGCAACGGCGAACTTCAACGCGGCAACCGATATTCACGACGCTTCGTGGAAATTTACAATCGCAAAAGCAGAACAATCTGCACCGTCTGCATCGTTGTTCACAACCGTTGCTCCTACTTCGGAGACTTCAACGGACGGAAAGATAACGGGTATAACAGCCGAAATGGAATACCGCAAAGTAGGCGATTCTGCTTGGACTTCGGGAACAGGTAGCGATGTTACAGGGCTTTCGTCCGGTAGATATCAAATAAGGTTTAAGGAAACGGACAACTACAATGCAGGAGCATTTGTCGAAGTGCAAGTTCCTGAAAGCGGCGTTTCTTCATACAATCTTACCGTAATAGGCGGAACAGGCGAAGGTGTGTTTATTCAAGGCGCAAGCGTAACTATCACCGCAAACGCCCCTGCAACCGGAAAGAAATTTTCGGGTTGGACGATTGAGGGAATAAGCGGTCTTGATACAACTAAAACAAGCCTTACCTTTAATATGCCTGCAAATGCTGTAACCGCAACCGCAAATTACGAAGATATCGAGTACACTATTACCGTAAACGGCGGAACGGGTGGCGGAACGTATAAACAAGGCGATGAAGTAACCGTAACGGCAGAAGATAAAGAAGGCAAAGAGTTCGTTGGTTGGCAGGACGCAAGCGGAAATATCGTCAGCACCCAAAAGGAATATACCTTTGAGGTAAAAGACGAAATGGTTCTTACCGCCGTATATCAGGACAAAGCACCGGGCGGCGGCACGATTGACGGCGAAATCGCACCCGCTCCCGATAAAAAAGGGCTGTCCGGCGGACAGATTGCGGGCATCGTGATCGGAAGCCTTGCAGGCGTCGGAATTGTCGGGTTTGCAATATTCTGGTTTGTCGTTAAGAAGAAATCGTTTGCCGAGTTAATTTCCGCAATCAAAGCACTGTTCAGCAAAAAACAATAATATCAACAAAGCATTGTTCAACAAAAAGCAATAAATCCAAACAACAAAAAACCGTCCTTATTTCGGACGGTTTTTCCTTGGAGTAAGCACAGAAGCGATGATGCGATGTTTTTGCCTTTGGCAAAAGCGATGAGCCTGCGGCGCGATGTGTGCCTTCGGCACGTTTTGGATAGCCGGGAGGGTTCGAAAGCGTAGCGTCTACGCTCAACAACCGCGCATTCGCGCTAATGCCTTGCATTTGACACTTTGTGTCCGGTTGTTGGCTATGTCCGCTGCGTTCGATTTCCACAAATGCAAGCGCTTGCTTCTCTCTTCACTTGCGGTCAGCCTAAGGGTTCGCCCCCCCCCGTATACAAAAACAACCGCGGTTGCGGTTGTTTTTTGGTGTAC
>ERZ825525.876-NODE-876-length-32380-cov-6.075205_pt1 | contig 32380 bp, 22 predicted proteins | sample MGYA00519930_ERZ825525 | MGnify/ENA primary metagenome ERZ825525 (study PRJEB31778, sample SAMEA3449203) | human gut metagenome | biome: human gut; feature: human-associated habitat; material: faeces | place: United Kingdom | collected 2010/2012 ... | reverse complement strand
GATTTTGGATCAATGCTTGACTGTAAACCTTGTTTATAGCTTATTCTTAAGATAAAATAGAGTTGCTTGAAAGGAGTGCATAACATGATAAATATAAAACATGACGATTTCGGTAAAAATTACGAACTGTTTGCCAGACTTTGCGAAATAACTTCTGAACCGGTGAGAATTACCAAGGCAGGTGCGCCTGATATCATTGCAATAAATGCTGATGCGTATATGCGCCGTAAAAAAATGCTCGATCTGAGGGAAAAGCTTCTCCGTGTGAACGAGGAAGAACTTTTTCAGGAAAAAGGCGTCACTATTGAGGAACTTGAACAGTATCTCAAAGAAGTGGAAGAAAATATAGAAAAGTAACCGGATATAACAAATTGATGAAAATTTGATGAAATTGTACGGTAATTCTTGACAACCTGACCGTTTGCGACTATAATAAATATAACGGCAGAGGGGTTGCCGTACATGAAAATAAATTAAACATGAAACAGGAGGATTAAAAAATGGGTATTTTTCGTAGATTAAGCGATATACTTAAGTCAAATGTTAACGATCTTATTGACAGAGCTGAGGATCCGGAGAAGATGGTCAAGCAGATCATCATTGATATGCAGAAGGAACTCACAAATGCTACTCAGAATTACGGAAAGGCTAAGGCAAGTGAACGCCTCGCTGAAAAGAAGTATCTTGAAGCTAAGAAGGTTTCCGAAAACTGGGAAAGCAAGGCAAAGATGGCTCTCTCTCAGGGAAATGCTGATCTTGCAAAGCAGGCTCTTGCAAAGAAGGTAAAGGCAGACGAGGATGTCGCTGCATATAAGGAAATGTATGATTCCATTTCAGCTCAGACTGATGCTATCGGCGATCAGGTAGAGGTTCTCAAGTCAAAGCTCGATGAGGCTAAGGCTCGTCAGGCAATGCTTATTGCACGCTCACAGATGGCTGATACTCAGAAGAATCTTGCAAAGTCCACAGGCGGCTTTGATGGAAGCTCCGCAATGGAAAAGTTCGATAGAATGGAAGAAAAAATCAGAGTAAAGGAAGCAGAAGCTGCTGCTTTTACTGAAATCGCAGGTGCCGGCGAAGACGATGATCTTAACGATGCTTTCGTACAGATCGAGTCCGCAGCTAAGGTTGACGCAGAACTTGCAAGACTTATGGCTGAAATGAACGGCGAGGCAAGCGCTGAGCCGGCTGTAGAAGCTCCTGCTGCAGAATAATTTGAATAGAGGTTTTCATAATGAATGAAAGAGACTGTCAATCCAGAAGATTAATAAGTGAATCACTTCCCATACTCGGCGCAGTTTTTGTTGCTATTGCTTCCGTTGCATATATCCTGTGCAAGAGCTGGAGCAATAAGCTATATGCCGAAAAATGGAAGGATTACGAGGACTGCGGAATCTGATCAAAAAATCAAGGCTGCTGCATCATTGAGATGCGGCAGCCTTTTTGTTTGCTGAATTAGTTAAAGTAATGGGATTTAAAAGGACGCCTTGCAAGTCCCCTTAATAACTATATTTATTGTGACTTTTTATCAATCGCTGTCTTTTTTGAAGTAAAGTCCTACGGCTTCACTTGAAGAAAGCATGAAGAACGCAAGTACAGTGCAGATAAGCGATACACCATAGAGAATTCCTACAACAGCCATATTTCCGTCATGCTGCGGTATCATGACTACTCCGGGGAATAGCTGTATTATACCGGACAGCACATATACAAGCGAAGCAAACGATTTACATGCGCCGACGCCCGTAACGAGAAGGAATGAAACTATTCCCATGATAGCGGCGATGTACAGTGAACATTCTTTTACGGTTGCGCCCATGCCGCTGAAATCCTTATCATAACCGACAATCGTTCCGGAATAAAGCAGATAGAATGCTACTGCGGCGATAATGCCTATCAATGCGATGATAAGAGATACCTTGAAGCCCTTCTTGGCAAGCTCGGCTCTGCGTTCTTCCTTGAGCTGAAGCATCATTCGCAGACTTTCCTTTGAATCCTTCTGATCTGATACAAGCTGGGAAGATACAGCCTTTTTTGCGCCTTCTCTTTTGGCTCTTTCGAGATCCTCATCAACGAATTTGGGAACGTATTTCGTCGGTTCCGGAGCGTCATCAAGAATCGGAGCAGTTATCGGCTCAGCCGGCTTCGGAGGTTCTTCCTTTTTCGGGGGAGGTGTATAATTGTCCTCGTCAAGAACGGGTGCTGTGACAACAGGCTTAGGAGCCTCAACTCCAAGCTGTGCACGTCTTAAATCAAGAACCTTCTGCTGATTTGCAGCGGGAAGCTTGTTGAATGTTTCAAGCTGATCCGGAGTAAATCCGGCGATTATCTCCTCATCGGACATGACAACCTTTTCAGGCTCAGAGGACTGATACGGAGTATCTGCATCATCCAGCACCGGAGCGGAAACACCGGTGGGACCGCCTTTTTTCGATGTATCAGGAGAGTATGACGCCATGTCATCGAGTACAGGAGCAGAAACTCCCTGAGGGCCGTCCTTTTTCGATGTCGGAGCAACATAATCTATGTCGTCAAGAACCGGCGCAGTTACATTCTGAGATATACCGTTTTTCTTTTCGGGAGTATTGTATTCAATTTCGTCCAGCGGAGAGCCGCCGAAGTTGTTTCCATCGTTCATTTATTTCACCTCAATGTAGAAATATGTGATAATTCCGGCAGAATCTGATTATCTTTCGAGGATCTGTGATCTGTCAGGACCGATACCTACCATGCTTACATGGCATCCTACGAGTTCTTCAAGACGAGCGATATACTTCTTGCAGTTCTCAGGAAGCTCGTCGAAGCTTGCGCACTTTGAGATATCCTCAGTAAATCCGGGGAATTCCTCATATACAGGCTCGCAGCCTTCAAGATCTTCAAGAGCAGCCGGGAAGTGCTCAGTTACAGTGCCGTCAGGCTTCTTGTAAGCTACGCACATCTTGAGTGTATCAATACCGGAAAGTGTATCAAGCTTGTTGATAGCAAGGCTGTCAAGACCGTTTACTCTTACGGAGTGACGGATGATAACAGCATCGAACCAGCCTGTTCTTCTTGGACGTCCGGTAGTAGTACCGAATTCACCGCCGACATTTCTGATACGCTCGCCGATCTCATCGTCAAGCTCTGTCGGGAAAGGTCCCTTGCCTACACGGGTAGTATAAGCCTTTGCAACACCGATGATGTTTGTGATAACCTTAGGGCCTACGCCTGTTCCTACGCATACGCCTGCTGAAACAGGGTGGGAGGAAGTAACATAGGGATATGTACCATAGTCGATATCAAGGAGAGTAGCCTGAGCACCCTCGAACATGATAGTTTTTCCAGCCTTGTCAGCTTCGAATGTGAGAACAGAAACGTCATCAACATAAGGAGCAAGACGCTTGCCGTATTCGGTGTATTCAGCAGTTACAGCGTCGAGATCAAAAGCTTCGCCGCCGTAAACTTCAGTGATGATCTTATTCTTGAGTTTGCCGGTTGACTGGATTTTTTCAGCAAGAACTTCGGGGTGGATAAGGTCGTACATTCTGATTCCACAGCGTTCATACTTATCCATATATGTAGGGCCTATGCCACGCTTTGTTGTGCCGATATCCTTTCCGCCTCTGAAAGCTTCAGAAAGTCCATCAAGAGTGATGTGCCATGGCATTACAACATGAGCACGGGGATCTATTTTAAGATGTCCCTCAGTTACGATACCTCTTTCAGCAAGACTGTCAAGCTCGCCGATGAAGTCCTTGGGATCGAGTACAACTCCGGCGCCGATAAGGCAGAGAGTATTCGGATAGAGAATACCAGAGGGGATAAGGTGAAGCTTGTAGACCTCTCCGTTGTTTACAACAGTATGACCGGCATTATTACCGCCCTGTGAACGAACGACTACGTCTGCACGGGAAGCAAGGATATCAATGATTTTACCCTTTCCTTCATCTCCCCACTGAGTTCCGATAACAATATTAGCAGGCATTTGTTTTCCTCTTTTCATAAAATTGATTTAGGCGGCGCTGAACAAGCCTTGCGCAGAGCTGCCTTTTTGTACAAAAGCACAATTACAATTTATTATATCATACATTTCGTGATAATGCAATAGGTAAAGCAAATTTATTTATGAATAAACCAAAAGAACTGCCGTTATGCACAGCAGTTCCGCAATAAGTATGGGGATTATTCACAGTCTTCCTTTTTTATTCTGAATATGACTCTGAGAATTCCTGAGAGAAATTTCGGGCTTTTGATAACAACTACCTTCATAAGCTGTTCCTCCTTATCGTGATATAACATTATATTCACAGGAAGGAATTTTGTTACTTCACGACTGAATGACAAGTGCAAGACCGTATTCAATATCAAGGAAAGCCTGCCCCTCGGTAATCTCATTGCTCACTCCTATGGGGAATGATGGCTTCATATCGTAATTTTCAAGGGGATATTTTACTCCTCTGAGACTTTTGATTTTCACCGTATCAGTAACGGCAAACACAGAGAAATAATTTTCGCCGTACTTTTTTCCACGGGGATACATAGCTTCTCCGGCACCTTGCAGATATATATTTTCGTCACCGATGCAGATGAGCTTTGCTCCGTGTTCGTGGGCGTATATCATGGTCTGGATATTCGCAAAGGCATGATCGAAGCGAGAACCTCCTATCGCACCGTAAAGATAGATCATATCATATCCACGTTCTATAGCGATTTTCACAGCCATGAGCGTGTCGGTATCATCCTTTTCCGGAACAGTACGGTATATCTCGGAAGTCTGCCGGTATAGGAATCAAAATCTCCCACGATGATATCAGGTTCAAGACCAAGCTTTACTGCATGCTTGTAGCCGCTGTCGGCACAGATGATAAACCCGTGGTGTGTGGAAAACCATGACTGATCGATTTTTCCGAGATCGCCGCCGGCAAAAATATGGCATCTTTTCATTTAAGCTCCCACTCCTTGAGTTGTTTTGCCTCGTCGTACATCGTACAGTAGCTTGTGTGGCGGCTTTCGGAAATCTTTCCTTCACCGAGAGCGTCAAGTACTGCACAGCCTTTTTCACAGGTATGAGAGCAGTCCTTGAAGCGGCACTGATCGGTAAATTCAGCCATTTCACGGAAGCATCCGGCGAGTTCTTCCTTGCGGATGATGTCGTAGCGGTTTGTCTCAAAGGTGGAGAATCCCGGTGTATCGGCGATATATCCGCCGGTTTCGAGCTTGTAAAGCTCCGCATGACGTGTTGTGTGACGTCCTCTGCCGAGTTTTTTGCTGATTTCAGCTGTAGGGATATCGAGCGTCGGATCAACTGCATTGAGCAGAGTTGATTTTCCGGCACCGGAATTTCCCGTAAATGCGCTGATTTTTCCGGTAAGGATATTTTTCACAGCGTCGATAGTGCTTTTGTCGCTGTAGTCTATTTCAATGACGTCAATGCCTATTTTTCCGTATATATCGGTTATATCGCTGCTGCTGCCGAGATCTGTCTTTGTAACGGCAACTACCGGCTTGATACCCTTGTATTCTGCAATGGCAATGAACTTGTCAAGCAGAAGATAATTAGGTGCCGGATCGCATGTGGAAACAATAAAAATAAGCTGATCGAGATTTGCAAGAGGGGGTCGGATAATGCAATTTCTGCGTTCAGCCACAGCGGTTATCACTTCGTCCTGAAATTCCACGCTGTCGCCTAAGCACGGACTAATGCCCTTGCTGCGGAAAACACCTCTTGCTTTGCAGCTGAATATGCCGTCAGGGGACTCTACAGTATAGAGTCCCCCTAAGCATTTCGTTATAATTCCGCTTTTTACAGTGCTGTTCATCAATACCATACCCAGATGGTTTCGCCGGTATCCTGAGTTACCCAGTCACCGTTTACACCGGGCTGATATGGAATCCATTCGCCTGTTGTAAGGTGATATTCACCGTCAACACCGGGAACAAATCCGGGCTGAGGTTCCTGAGAAGTAGGCTCCTCAACAGGAGGCTCAACTACAGGAGGCTCTGTTATTGGTTCAGTTTCAGGCTCTGGTTCAGTTTCAGGTTCTTCCGGCTCAGGGAATCCGCCGACAAGCATGAATGCGTAGTCAACGTCTTCGCTGATTGCGCTTACTGTGCCAGCAGCAAAATTGAAGTAATAAGTTCCGATGTTTGCATTTGCGCCGGTATTGAGATTTGTGAGTGAAACAGTTACAAGAACATTTTCGCCGGCACCCTTGATATCCTGAGTCCATGAAGGCATTTCAGGAACGATAAGATTGGATGATGAAATTGTAGTTGTTCTGTTGTCCTCGCCCTTGAGGATGAAGTCGATAACGAATCTGCCCTTTGCGTCAACAGGGAAGTTTACAGTGAACGGAATTTCTCCCTCAGGGTTTACACCTGTACTGATGTAGAGGATAATTTCTGTACCCTGTTCTACTTTTTCTCCCTTAGCGATGCTCTGTTCAACAACTTTACCCTCGTCCTCGTAGGAATCCTTCATGTCAGTCTTGACTTTAAGGCCCTTGTACTGTGCGATGGCAACGGCATCCTTGGCAGCCATACCGATATAGCTTTCAACTTCGATCTGTTCTGTATTTGCGCCCATGCTGACATACACGAGAATCGTATCGCCCTTGTGCACTTCTTCGCCAGCCTTGGGTTCTGTTTTGATTACGTTGTTTTCCTTGATTACGGGATCAGACTGTGTGATGATCTCAGGTTTAAGACCTTTCATTCGGAGCTGATCGTCAGCCAGTGCCTGATTCATGTCAACTACGTCAGGAACTGTAGTTTTTTCCTGTCCCTTACTGAGCTTTACTCTCAGAGTATCGCCCTTTTTGTATTCAGAGCCGGGATCAACACTCTGCCAGATGATAGTATTTTCATCAGCGGCGTCGAACTCATAGCCTTCAACAGTAAATTTGATATTATTGCCGTACTTGCTCTGAGCTGTGTTGTAATCCATGCCTGTGAAGTCGTTCATTTTGTAGTCATTCTTAGCCTTGTCGCCTTTAAGAAGACCGCTGAGCATCGTTGCAACGAAGATAACAGCAACGATAATTACTACAACTACAACAGCGGTAAGTACAGGGATAACAAGTGATGAACGTTCTTCATCGTCATCATCATCAAGTAAAATATCTCTATCAGTTAATTCTTCTTGTGTCGGTTGAGATGATTTATTAATTACCTGCTGTTCCTTAAGAATTTCATCTGTTATCTTAGGAACAACTCTCGTCTTTCCATCATTAATATCTGATGGCTGCTCTGCTTTATAATCATCAGCATTTCCTACATAAGCTTTGGCAACTGTAGTTTCTTCTTCTACCATTTTCTGCAACGACTTTTCAATTTCGTCTTCTATGCTTGTATTCTTATTAAAATCGTCTGGCATATATAGACCTCCATACACTTAAATAACATTTTGATATTAACATATTAGAGAATATTAATCAATAAAATACATTTTATGATTTTTATTTTTGTTTAACTAATTGTACACATTTTGCTCACATTTATCATGTATATTCTATATCAGATAGCAAAGAGAATTCTTTCTATCTCCCCCTCATATTTAGAAAAAGGAGATGTTTGACCGCATCTCCTTTTTTTATCCAAAAAATTATGACCATCAGTACAACACTGATGGTCATAATTTTTTTCATTACCTGAATTATCTTATGCTTGTAACTCTTACTGTGCAGCTTAATGTCTTATTATTAACAACAGCTGTTATTGTTGCTATTCCTGCTTTTCGTCCAATAACTTCTCCTGAAGAAGAAACTGTACATACCCTTGGATTACTGCTTCTCCATGTAATTTTACTATCTGTTCCTATTACATCTAATGTATATCTGTCATACTGCTCAAGAGTAATATTAGACCTGCTTATTGCAAGTGAATGAACTATACAGCTTGATTCAACACCTGCACCATCACTTATGACATAAACCTCTGCTTCACCAGGACCTACAGTTGTAATAACACCATTACCATCAACTGTAACTATTCCTGTATCTGATGAGTACCATTCATATGAATCATTATTAACAGCCGGCCTTACTATTACCGATAACTGTCTTGTTCTGCCTGTAAGCATATATATTTCTTTTGAATTAATTCTAAGTGAGGATATATTAACTCTTGGAGTTACATAAACCCAGCAGATTCCTTTGATATTATTACCATCCTGAGATGTTGCTGTAATCTTAACTTTACCGGAACTGATAGCAAACACCTCGCCATCCTCATCAACCACCGCGATTGATTCATTAGCTGATTTCCATACAACATCTTTAATTGTTGCATTATCCGGATATACGTTAACACCAAGTTTCTGTGAATCTCCAACAAACAATCTCAATGAATCCGGCACAACTTCTATTCCCGTAACCGGATTAACAACTCTTATGATACATGAATCTGTAACTCCGCTTCCATCTGCTGCTGTAGCTGTAATAACAGCATTACCAACTGATTCAGCACTAAGATTACCTTCCTGGTCTACTGAACATATACTGTTATCTGATGATGACCACACTATATTCTTATTAGTTGCTGTATCTGTGCCAACCGTTGCAATAAGCTTTCCTGTTGCACCCACATTCATGAATTTATTATTTTCACTCAATGTAATAGTTGAAACATATTCCTTAACAACAATTGTACAAGCTGCTGTGAGATGACACTCATCTGTTGTAACTTCAATTACACAGTTACCACCCTTTAAGGCTGTTACAACACCATTTTCATCAACTGTTGCAACTGATGTATCACTCGAAAGATATGTGACTTTCTTATTCTCTGCATCTATCGGTTCAATTGAAGGTATAATAGCATATTTTGCTCCAACCCATAATTCCTGATAATCAGAATTAAGTGTTATTCCTGTTACAGGCTGTGTAACAGTAACAATACAATATGCTGTAAGTCCCGTGTCAACATTAGTACATATTATAGATGTTGTTCCTGCACCTGTAGCTGTAACTTTACCATCGCTTTCTACTTTACATACGTTTTCATCACGGCTTTCCCATGTAACAAGCTTATTATCTGCATTCTCTGGAAGACATGTGGCATTAAGCCAGAACACCTGTCCTTTTCTCACTGTAATATCTGTCGTATTAAGTACAATTGATGTAACAGGCTGCTTAACATATATATTACACATTGCTGTAACACCACCATCAAGCGACTTACAAAGTATTGTTGCACTACCTGTTCCGACAGCTTCAACCAGACCATTAGAATCAACTATACATACATTAGTATTAGATGATTCCCAACTTACAGTCCTGTTCGTAGCCATTATAGGGAGAACTTCTGCTGTGATTCTTAATGTCTGTCCTATTGACATAATCTCATCTTTATAATCAAGTTTAATAGTCTCAACTGGTATGCTTATAATAAAATTACATGTTGCAATAAATGCACCATCTTCTGTTTTGCAGACAATTGTACAGTATCCTGGCTTAATATATGTTACAAGGCCATTCTCATCAACTGTTGCAACTGATTCATCTGAGGATGACCATGTAACATTTCTGTTCACACCGTCTCCTGATGGCTTTACAGTTGCTACAAGCTGATACTTTCCAATTGCCATAGTAGACTCAACTGTTGTCGCGTTAAGTGTAACTCCTGTTACTGGCTCTCTTACATAGACATCACAGGTTGCAACCTTAAGTCCGTCTTCAGTTATTACTGTAATCGTTGCATTACCACCAGATAATCCCTTAATAGTAGCTGTGTAACTGTCTCCTGTTACCGTAGCTACCGTTGTATCTGATGATGACCATAAAACATTGCTGTTAGTAGGTCCTGCCGGATTGAATAATACCTGTACCGTTCCAGTGCTTCCTCTGTCAATTGATATTGAAGAAGGATTAATACTTACATCTCCTACAGGAGTGGTAACATATATTACACAAGTCTCAGACTTAATAACTCCATTAATATTCTGTGAAACAGTAAGATGTGTCACACCCGACGCAACACCTGTTACTGTAAATACAGTACCATCATCTGACTGTCTTACCTCTATAAGATCATATGTAGGTATAACTCCTGCTCCATTAGCCTGATTAGTTACAGTATATGTAATCTGTGATTTACTTGGCTGATTAGTAACAAGAGCCTTAATGTCTATTGAACTTCCAATATTAACTGTTGTGCTTACTGTACTAAGGCCAAAACCATCTATAACTGTAATCTTATATGCCAGCTGATATGGCATATTATACACTGTGTATAATTCATCCTGTACTCTTGTTGCATATATTGTAGCTGTACCCGCGCCAACTGCCTTAACAAGACCAGTTGCAGAATCCACCTGAAGTACCTTGTTATCAGAAGTTGACCATGTTACTTCTGATTCAATTGCTGATGTTGACAACTGAAGTTCATCACCAACATTCATATTGCTCACTTCATTTCCCATCTTCTTAAATGGAACTACAACATTAACAGCATCTCTTGTAAACCACGATTCATTGCCTCCAACATCAATAGTAGTAAGTCCTGCACTCACCTTTGTAACTCCTGCATGTACTCCACATACTGTTCCAACTGCAACTGATGCTACATTTGAATTATCTGTCTTATATATTACGTTAGACTTAACAGGATTAACTACATTAGAAGGAATGTCCTCATATGTAAATGCTTCATAATCCTTATCTGAAAGAACCATATATCTGTTAGATGCATCGCTAGGAAGATGTGTTATAAAATGTCCCTGTGAATTAGATATACTCTCCTTAAACTTAACCTCTGCCCTTACTGTAAATGTATATGTAAGAGGATTAATTCCGCTTCCGTCTGCAGTTCTTGCCGTAATAACAGTTGAACCACCGCCAATAACCTTAAGTACTACTTTAGAAGAATCCCTATAATACATCTCTACGATTCCATCTGAACTAACCTCACCTGTTGAATCATTAGATGTTTCAATAAAAAGCTTATTACTCTCACAGGTATTGGCTGTTATGGTAATTAAATCTCCTTCTTTCAGAAGATCTGCCTCTTCAAGAACAGTATTACCTCTTTTCCTTTCAACATTAACATTAATAGGAACATATACTGCTGCTGTTGATGTAGCAAGTACATTATCATATACAACAGCTCCTGTATCTGAAAACTTCTTAGAATGATATGCTGCTGTTATTGTAGCTGCTCCTGCCCTGTTACCATATACTGTAGGATTAGTTGTTCCTGATACAGTCTGCAGATAAGCATCTCCGCCTGAACTTGGATTAACAAACTTTACAACATCATAATCTTCATCCGATATTGTCCATTCAAGTCTTACAGGACTTGCAATACCATTGTTCGAAGGATTGCTCGCGTCATAAAATTCATCATCCGTACCTGAAAGATTGGCATGAATAACTGTAGATGTAGATCCCTGTATTACACTTGACTGTGCCGGTGTCAGAGAAAGAGAAACACTTGAGTCAGCGTTAGCAAATATAAGTACTCCACCGCATGCAACACCAGAAACAAGCACACCTATAAGAATCTTCCATTGCATTTTAAGACGCATTGTCAGCTGTCTTATTTTTTTAACATTCTTCATATATATAACCCTCGCTTTGCATAAGTATATCTGTGCTTATATTAAAATCAAATAATAACTATTATATTATATCGAAATCTTTATTTATTAATATTACATCTTATACATACTTTTTTCAATATGCATGCATACAATATTTTTCGCTATTGTTGTCAACTGCTGTTGCAATTTATCATATTTCTTATAAAACATATAAAAGTTTGGGTAAAATGATGGAATTAATCAGATTATTATGTTAAAATATTGTAGCAATAAAATATTTTTGGAGGTATCTAAAAAATGAAATTAAATTTAAGACCAGCTGAAGAGTGTACTTTTGACGCTGTATCATTAGGTGAAGTTATGCTTCGTCTTGATCCAGGTGAAGGCAGAATCCGTACAGCAAGAAGCTTTAGAGCATGGGAAGGTGGCGGAGAATATAACGTTATCCGTGGTCTTCACAAGTGCTTCGGTATGAGAACTGCTGTTATCACATCATTTGCTGATAACGAAGTAGGTCTTCTTATGAAGGACTTCATCGAGCAGGGTGGCGTTGATACATCACTTATCTGCTGGAAGAAGACAGATGGTATCGGACGTCTTTGCAGAAACGGTCTCAACTTCACAGAAAGAGGATTTGGTATCCGTGGTGCTAAGGGTTGCTCTGATAGAGCTAACACAGCTATTTCTCAGGCTACTCCAGAAGATTTCGATTTTGATTACATCTTCAAGAACAAGAGCGATGGTGGTTTAGGTGTTCGTTGGTTACATACAGGCGGTATCTACGCTGCTCTTTCTGAGCAGGCTTGCGAGACTGTTATTGCAGCTTGTAAGGCAGCTAAGAAGTACGGTACAATTGTATCTTACGATCTTAACTACAGACCATCTATGTGGGAAGCTATCGGCGGTTTAGCTAAGGCTCAGGAAGTTAATAAGGAAGTTGCTAAGTATGTTGACGTTATGATTGGTAACGAAGAAGACTTCACAGCATGCCTTGGTTTCGAAATCGAAGGTAACGATGAGAACCTTAAGACTCTTAACCTTGATGGTTATAAGAAGATGATCAACGAAGCTGCTGCTACATACCCTAACTTCAAGGCTGTTGCTACAACACTTCGTCAGGTTAAGACAGCTACAGTTAATGACTGGTCAGCAATCTGCTGGGCTGATGGAGAAATCTACAAGGCTGCTCAGTATGATGGACTTGAGATCATGGATAGAGTTGGTGGCGGAGATTCATTCGCTTCAGGTCTTGTATATGGTCTTATGACATTTGAAGATGCTGAGAAGGCTGTTAACTACGGTGCAGCTCACGGTGCATTAGCTATGACAACTCCTGGTGATACAACAATGGCTTCTCTTAAGGAAGTTGAAGGTATCGTTGGTGGTGCTGGCGCAAGAGTTCAGAGATAATTAATTTAATTCATATTTGGATTCAGACCAAATAAAGAGTTGCCTGGGAAACCGGACAACTCTTTTTCATTTAATAATATATAAATCTTCCGCTTCACTATCTGTAAGAGATTGTAAACACAAGTGTATCTGAATATGAACCAGCATATGCTTTATCCCATTCAGACTTATCTATTGAAAGTGTCAGATTTGTACTGTTTCCACTCTCTGCATATGTAGCTGTACTGAATTCTTTGTTACCATCCATAATCTTATATGCAATTGTCTTACTCTCATCTTTACTGTTCTTAAGTTTTCCACTTGCACTTACAGATACATTTACAGTCTTGTCTGGCTCTAATCTTGCATTATCAAGAGAAACACTTCCAAGCTTAACAGACTGTTCTCCTCTTTCAATTGTTGTATTTGCCGGAATAGTCACTGTATAGACCGGATCATTTGATACAGATATTTTTGTCTGTCTTATCTGTGTCTCTTCAGCTCCTACAGGAATAACACTTCCCAATATAAACATCATACTCAATGCCATAGCTGTCAATTTCCTCATAATAGCCTCCATTCTTTCATCCATTAATGACTGTTTATTTATTTTGCAACTAAAACTGTCTCAACATTAGCACCATTCATTGTCTTTCCATCTGTAAGCGATGCTGTGCTAATCTTAATAACAGCATTATGTTCTCCTGCTGCAAGCGGATGCTGCAGTTTTACATTAGTTATAGCTTTTCCAGGTTCAACCATATCTGACTTGTATATAGTCTCGCCCGTATCAGATAAAACAATTTCAAATGTAAAGTAGCATGGATTTCCTTCAGGGTTAAACAGATTCATTGTAACATTATCTTTTCCTGCATCTACAGTTATAGATGGATATCCTGGTATCCTTATTCCCTGCTGTCCGCCACTGTAATTACTTCCTGTACCAATTTCACCAGAATCAGAATCAATCGTTGGTGTAAATTTATCATCATTATCTTTATTCTTATCTTTTCTGATAACAAGCACTGCAGCCAGAACAGCAACTGCTACGCACAGTACTATTATTGCTATTATCATAATTTTGTTTTTTGAAATCTTCATTCCAATCCCTCCTGACATTCCGTACAGACTGGTCATAAAACCAGTCTGTACGAATTACTAATTAATCAAACCTTACACTGACCTTAATATTGCTCAAATCATATTTATCAGAAAATGAACCACTTGCATCAAATCTGTAGCATATAGCATCTATATCTTTGCATCCTATGCTGTATGTGTGCGTGATCGTCTGTTTATTTTTCTTCTTAAGATCAAGCTTCTCTCCATGCCATCCATTCCATGACTTGTTAGAATCTTTTCTATATGTAGTGTCTACCTCTGCATATCCGTCATCTACCATTTTAATATAATAACTGATTGTTACAGTCATCGTATTGCAATGCTTCTTTATCTCATTCAGAGATATACCTTCCATATAGATGGAATTAGTTCTTGTATAACCACTTGTTGAAGTTCCTGATGCTCCATCTATGAAGAAATGCAGCTTGACTGGTTCTTCCTTTGAATCATCAGTTACACGATATGAATATGGGTGGCTGTAAGTAAATGTCTTATTAAGACTCCAGCTTGCATATAATGTAACCGTTCCTTCACCCGCAAGATTATCAGCAGAAGCTCCCGGTTTATATGTAACCGTGCCGCCATCTTCTACACACCAGCCAAGGAATGTATATCCATATCTTGAAGTCTTTGGAAGTTCGTATTTCTTGTCATATGTAAATACAAGGTCGTTTATTGCATCTCCATCCTTTGTATCAAAATGTACTGTATACTCATTAGCAGTCCAAGCTGGATACAAGGTAATTATTTCATTATCTGCTGTTCCAAGTCCACTGATAATTTCATTATCATCATATAACTTGTCTGCTCCTGCCTTTTTTGTCCATCCTGCAAATGTATAACCTGTTCTCCTAAACTGATTAGCACTTAATGCTGCTTTATCTGTATACATAAGCTGCATATCCTGCATAGAACCAGTTGTTCCATCACCATATGGAATAAACCGGATAACATAACTGTTTTCCTTCCAGTTTGCCGTGTAGCTTCTGTTACCTGTAGAACCTGTTGTAATTACTGGATCCATAGCCGTTCCATCTATACCAGTTCCGCTCCAGCCTATAAATGTATAACCTGTACGCTGTGGTCTCTTAAGAGTTATAACGCTAGTATCAACCTCATATGTTTCAGGATTGTCAGCCTTTCCTCCATCAAGATTATAACTTATAGTATATACATCTTTCTTCCACTGTGCTGTTATAACAATATTGCCAGCAGGCATTACATCTGGAACAGCTTTATCCCAGCCTGTGAATGTATATCCCTTCTTTACCGGAATCTCATTAAAACTAACCTCAGTATTATAATTCTGTGTTATAGAAGCAATTTCACTACCACCATCTGTATTAAAACTGATTGTGTACTGGTTTATCTTCCAGCTTGCAGTATAAGTGACATCTCTGTCTGGCATTGTACCTGCAACATCTTCATTCCATCCTGTAAATGTATAACCAGTTCTTTCCGGATTAATAATATTAATCTTAGTGCCATATTTATAATCGTATTCAACATCCGGCTGTCCATTATTCAGCTTGAGAACAAATCTGTGTACATTTCTCTTGTAGAAATATCTTATAACAGTCGAACCATCTCCTTTTACAATGGCAGTTTCTGTCTCTGGTGAACTGAATCCTTCCATATGCTTAACTTCTGGCGTTACCTGACTGTCAGTATCAGATGTAAATGCCTGTCTGTCATACAATTCATATGAACCATCAAGCTTTTCAACAAGATGTTCAACAGTATAATTAACCTTATCTGCATCCCACTTTGCATATAAAGTAATATCATATGCCGGCATTGTACCGTCAAATGCTTCTGTACACGCTCTGTCAACATACCAGCCTGCAAATGCATATCCTGCTCTTACAGGAACTGGTGCAATAACATTGCTTCCCCATCTGGCTGTTTTCTTTTCAGTACTTACAGTTCCTCCCATAGAATTAAATGATATGCTGTATGTATTTCTATCATAATGCACCCGGAATATAAGACTTCCATCTGCCGCAACAGTACCAGATGGCAGATCATCTGTAAGATGATAAAGCCTGTTGTCATACTGTTCCTTATCTGCAGTTACATTCTGTCCTGTTGTTCCTTTATTAATTCTGGTCTTATCAAGTTCATATTCTCCTGATTCATTTTCAAGATAATATTTTGTTGTGTATACAACGTCATCTGCTTCTTTCCATACCGCTGTATAAGTTGTATCATTTGCAGGAACTGTCTGTGTGACAGCTGGTTCCCAGCCTTCAAATACATATCCTGCCCTATATGCAACCGGTGTCGGCATAAGAGTTCCATATGTGTATCTTCCTTCTGAAACAACACTGCCTTCTGAAACAAACTTAATATTATATTTATTTCTTGCATAATAATAATTAATTGTTGTGCTTCCATCAGCACTTACTCTCTGTGATAAAGCTGCCGGAGTCATAAATCCGTTTCTTATGTCAGGCTTTGGTGATATCTCTGTATCAGTCTTAGCTGTCTCCTGCTTTGAAGAAGCTGCTGTATACACACCATCTGTTCCTTCCACATAATCAACAACATTATAAGTCATATCAGCTGCTTCCCACTTCGCATATACAATTCTGTCCTCATTAGGCATTACTGACGGAATAGTATATTTCTTTGTAAGTGCTTCATCTGTATACCAGCCTGCAAATGTATAGCCCTGTTTAACAGGATCTCCAGGCTTTGTAATTTCTTTATTGTACTTAGATATTATAGCATCTACAACTGAACCGCCGTTAGTCTGGAATGCTATATAATATCCATCTCTTAAATTATCCCAGTGCAGAGATATCTTTCTTGTTATCGGCTTAGTATTAAAAGAACCCTTCTGACTCTTCCATGTTATTATCATCTCACCATCCTGCTGAGGTTCACTACCAGGATTAACCTCAACTATATTAGTTTCAGGATCATATGAGAACGCCGGATTAGTCATTGTTATAGAAAAATATCTGTCACTGTCATCATAAACCTTAGTAAAATACTCATTATTATTGTCAAGACCTTCTTTCATATCAAGATACTGCATTTCAAAATATGTATCAGGAAGTCTTACAGTCTTAACATCTCTCTTCATCTTGATATCTTTAACAGAATCCTGACCATATGCATAATCGCACACATTTTCAACTACACCTACACTATACAACGGCCATTGCTTCTCAAAAAGTGTAGGATTATAACTAAACGTTCCAGAAAGTGCCTGTGCCAGGAAATTAACCTCCATATACATGCCTATTTCCATGTATATAGCTCCCATTGAGCTTGCTGTTCTGCCCTGCGAAGCTGCATATTTCAACTGATAGTACAGATATCCCCATACCTGGGCATATCCACCAACCTCTGCTGTAAATCCAACACTTGCAAGTTTTGTTGATATAAGGCCTACAGCCACGCTCAGTCTTATTCCTGCCCGTATTCCTATTGTTCCTATTGCATATACCGAGAACTCATACTGTTCTTCGCTTAAATCAATAGAATCACTTGTAACCTTTCTGTCAAATACCATAATGCTGTAAACATATCTCTTGGCATTCTTATACCAGTAAGTCATACCCATTGATATATTAACATTAGCAGAGATAACGAATTCAACCTTAAACTCAATATCAATAATTCCAATAACCCTTACATGTGACTCTGTTAACGACTTACTGTATAATTCAACCCAGTCAGCCTCATCGTCAAGCATATCAGAATATCTTTCAGCAAGACTCTTCGCAACAGATATCTCGCTGTCATCATCAGAATCCTTCATATCTTCAAGCCTTGTAGATAAATCCGACTTGTCAGATATATAAGTAGTTCCGATTTCCATCATATTCTTAAGTTCTTCCGCTATTCCATTAATCACTTCATCAAGTTTAGAAGAACTTTCGTCATCATCATCTTCTTCAGCAGTTCTTACATTAACATTGAAATCAATTCCAGTGTAATCATACAGATCTAATGAAACTGCAACACGGTAGTCATCAATATATGGGAATATGCCCCATACTTTCCATATAGCCTTACCACTTACATTAATATTAATCTTAACTTCCTGTTCAAATGTTGCTGATACAATTACCTTCATATTAGAGAATGAAATCTCAACTCCAATATCAAGAGCAAGTCTTAATCCACTTACATTCTCAAAATGTTTTAAATCAGTTGAAAGATTAGCTCTTACATGGTCAAGCTTTACTTCCGGTTTCTTGCTGCTATATAATGCAACATTACCCTGAGCCTTATCTGGAAGATAAGTTATATCCTGCGGAACAATGCTTATATCGGCATCCATAGTATCAGACAGATATTCCTGAAGCTCCTGATAAGAATTCGTTCTTACAACAGCCTGTGCAACCTCATCTACAACACTCTGTGCAAATCCACTATCAACAGCCTGCTGCTCAACGCTCTGTTCAATGCCACTGATATCCTGATTCTGTAATATACTTTCACCACTCACATTATCAGTCTGATATACATCCATGGCTGCCTGAACTTCATCCCATGTCACATTCTTATATGTGATTACATAATCAGCATTATTAGTTGAAACATTTGTTATAACAGCATACTGTATATCATCATTTCCAGTTGCATACAAAGCAAGATAATCGCCTGTATCAACTGTTGTATCTTCATCAAGTCCAAGTCCTGCTCCAAGACTGTCACTGCCATATGACATTTTATTCTTTGTAATTGTTATGCTGTCATTATCAGGATCATTATCCTTATCATCAGCTACATTAACAGGAAGAACATCAGGAACGAAGAGTATCTCCTCTGCTGCCATACCCCTGTAGGAATATTCATTTCCCTTAGCTGATGTAATCTCAAAGAACGAAACATCATCATCAGATATAACACTGCCATCTAACTGTGGCACAACATCTCCGTCATATACTGCAATCTTATCTCCTGCATTAAGTTTACTGTCCGAATATGTAAAGCTTCCTGTAGTTTTAACAGCTTCCTGACTTATTGTACCATCCTGTCCTACAGTCATTACCGTCACAGATATTCTATCAGCCTTCTCTCCGTTAACATAGAGATTACTTAAGCTTCCTGACTTTATGTACTTAATGTCATCCCTAAGATTCACATTAGTTACATCCGGCTTATAAACTGTAAAATCATATTCTCTTATTGTCTGGTCATAGCCTGTGAAATACAGCCTGTCATCTGAAAGTTCAAGACGGTAGCCACAGCCTTCCTGCCATGTGCCATTGCATTTTATTATAAATGTATACGCTCCATCATCTAATACACTTCCGGCTGTAATATCTATTGAAGTATTCTCAGAAGAATCGCTTACATTCTTAACTGATACTTTATTCTTTACTTCTTCTTTAGTTAACCTTCCGCTCTTATCAGTTACCGTAATTGTAAAATCATTTGCATCAACATCATAACTTCTTGCGTATGTATCTATACTGACTGTCTTAAGCTCCTGACCGTCAACCCATGATGCATATAATACAACATCACTTAAAAGTCTGTCTGTACTGGCAACATAATCTGTACAGTCCGCATCATAACACCATCCCAAAAATGTCGAGCCTGCCTTGCCCGGAACCGGAAGATCCGAAAGCTTTGTTCCTGCCTCATATACTGAATTATCAAGCTCTGCTTCATGTCCCTGTTCATCTTTATCATCAGTATAAAGTGTTCCGCCATTAGTTTCATACTTAATGTTATATTTTGTTGTTTCAAATGAAATATCAAAAGTAAGATTATCTGTATATATTCCTGCATATTTAGGAATTTCCTGTAATCTTGTCATATATTTTCTTGTCTTATCACTGCCTGTTGCTGTAAGCTCTGTTATTACTGAATTATTAGTAAGAGACAGTTTATTCTCTTCATTATATAATTCATATCCCAGCTTTACATCTCCATTCAGAAGATTCCATTCATTCTTAGAATAAACAGATACACTTACTTTATCTTTCTCATACAGTCCGCCTGCATGTCCCGATACTGTAAGATTCGTCTTATCAGCATCCACGCTTTCAGGTATGTCAATGTAATAATAACGTTCAATCCATTTTGCATAAAGAACTACAACTCCTGTATAATTCTCTTCTGAAATCTCCGTTACAGGACTACCTGTCAGTTCTTTATTATCATACCATCCCCCAAACTCATACCCCTGATTGACAATATCATTCTTATCCGGTAATTGCTCTGCCGGATATTTGTCTGGTGCATTATAGCCACTGACATAATGACCACCATTAAGCTGATAATCAATCTCCTTTAACTGGGACAGCTCATCATATGAAGACTGATTCCCTTCTGCATAATACATGCCCGGTATTGCTGCAGCAAGAATTGCAGAACATAAAAGTATACTCAAAAACCTCTTCATCCGAACGCCTCCTTTATGTTACAACCACATATACTGATATTTAGTTTTCCGTCTGCTATATATTGTAGTTATAATACCTGATTAAAAGACATTTGTGATGCTAAATGCGTGAATTACAATTTTTTTGACATGAACGATTAGATTTATATATAGAAATTTAGTCTCATGCAATATATAATTAATCAAGAGATAATTTACATACTAAGCTATAATGAGGAAAATGCTATGAAAATTGCTATATGTGACGATAATGAAGCTGAATTAAACAGAATTAGAGAACTGTTAGAAATATACGCCTGTGATAAAGGTCAGAAATTTTTTATAAAATGTTTCACAAGCAGTGTTGAACTGGCATCAACTGCTGAATTTGAGAAATATGACATATATTTTCTCGATATAATTATGCCAGTAATGGACGGCATTAATCTGGCAAGAGAAATCCGTGCCTTTGACAGATTTTCACCTGTAATCTTTCTGACATCATCACCTGAATTTGCTGTAGAAAGCTACACAGTCAAAGCATTTAATTATCTTCTTAAACCTATAATTAAAGAAGCTTTATATGATACGCTGGATGATATCCTTGATACATTTCATAAAGAACGCAATGATACATATATTATAAAGAATAATTCAGGTATACATAAAATATACTTATCAGATATTATGTACGCTGAAGCTCTTAACCGGAAAGTAATATTATACCTTTCAAACAACGAGCAGGTAATGTCGACAGACGTATTCTCATCTATATGTGATACACTTATGACACATAAAGAATTTGCACTGCCACACCGTTCTTTCATTGTTAATATGAATTACATCAAGACAATAGATGCAGTCAGGATTGAATTAACTAACAGCAAAACTATCCCGGTTGCACAAAGACGCGTTTCGGACATAAAGAAACAATATCTGGATTTCCAGATGGAAGAATAATCTATAATATACATTTGGAGGAGAATTTAATGACAGACATAGTCTCAGTACTAAACCTTATTAATTATGGTTTTGTTTTAATATTCGGAATTATTGTATCTTTCTATTTTGCCGGAATACAATGGGAGGACAATAAGCGCCTTTTTATACTTACTACTGTATTATTTGTTCTGTTTCAGGCATTATTCTACGTGCTTTTAGGCGAAAATGTCCTTTTTAAATGTTATCCTGTACTGATACATATTCCTTTAATTCTTATTATCAGATATATATGTCACCAGAATATATATATATCATTTATTGCCGTTATGTCCGCTTATCTGATGTGTACACCCAGAAAATGGTTTGGAACCCTGGCAAAATATATATTTCCTGAAATTCCTGTAATTTCAGATGTTGTAACAATTGTAATCACTATTCCGCTTCTGATTGTGGTAATTAAATACATTTCGCCTTACATAATAAAGCTCAAAGAAGAATCAAAAAACATTATTTCCATGTTTTTCCTTCTCCCTCTTACATATTATATACTTGAATATGCTCTAACCGTATATACTAACCTTCTATATACCGGCAAAGCCGTAATAATTGAATTCATGGACAGTTTTATTGTTGTATTATATTTTTTCTTGTCAATAGTGACACTCAGTATGTCCAACAAAAAAAATACAGCAGAGCGTGAAAACATCATACTTTCCGCAGCTGCAGCTCAGGCTGAAAAAGAAATATCTCAGCTTACAGATTATCAGAAACAGGCTGCGATATACAGACATGACTTAAGACACCATATGAATTTCATACAAAGCTGCCTTGCTGGTAACAATATGCAGCAAGCTCTTGAATATATAAATGAAATTAATAATAATCTGGATAACACAAGAATAACAAGATACTGCAGCAACGAAGCAATTAACCTAATATTATCTTCATATATAAATAAAGCCCATGACGCAGACATTTCCACACAGATATCAGTAACTGCCACTGATTTTTCAAGTTACAGAATTACTGATTTGTGCAGTCTCCTTGCAAATGCTTTAGAAAATGCAATAAATTCCTGTATAAAGCAGTGTGATAACGCTGTCCCAAAAGACAATAAGCGTCTTATAACAATTAAGTTGTTTGAAAAAAATAACAAAATATGCATCAACATAGCCAATACATACTTTGAGGAACCCCGATTCCACAACCAGATTCCTGTTACTGATGAACCTGACCATGGCATTGGTGTCCGCAGCATAATTTCAGTAATAGAAAAATATAACGGCATATATGCATTTTTTACCAAAGACGGTACATTCTATTTTCAGGCTTGTATATAAAAAATGGGGACTGCACATACAGTCCCCATCTTTTATATTATTGTATTAATTATAATGTTACACCCTGCTTAAAGATTGCAAGATCATGGAATCCTGCTATCTCGGCCTTAACCTTCTTACCAGAAGCAACATCTAATACGAGCTGGAAGAGCTCCTTAGCTGCATCTTCAAGTGGAAGATCATCTGTAACAATTCTTCCTGCATTAAAGTCAATCCAGTTGACCTTATTTCCTGCAAGTCTTGAGTTAGTTGCAATCTTAACTGTAGGAACCGGTGATGCAAATGGTGTTCCACGTCCAGTTGTGAAAAGAACCATCTGTGCACCTGAAGCTGCACAAGCTGTAGCAGCAACAAGGTCATTACCAGGTGCGCTGAGAAGATTAAGTCCCTTAGTATTAACTGGCTCTGCATATGCAAGAACACCCTTTACTAATGAGCTTCCTGACTTCTGTGTACATCCTAAAGACTTGTCTTCAAGAGTTGTAATACCGCCATCCTTGTTTCCTGGAGACGGATTCTCGTAAATCTCCTGACCATTCTTAATGAAGTATTCCTTAAAGTCATTAATAAGATGAACTGTCTTCTCGAAAAGTTCCTTGTTAGCACATCTGTTCATAAGAATTGTTTCAGCACCAAACATCTCTGGAACTTCTGTAAGAATAGTTGTACCACCCTTAGATACAAGCATATCTGAGAAAAGACCAACTGTTGGATTAGCTGTGATACCTGATAATCCATCAGAACCACCACACTTCATACCAATGATAAGTTCCTTTGCATTAACCTTTTCACGCTTAAATGTAGCAGCATAAGCCATAAGCTCGTTCATAAGCTTCTCTGCTTCTTCCTGCTCGTTCTCAACATCCTGAACCTGAAGGAACTTAACTCTGTCTGGATTAACCTCTCCGATATAATCCTTAAGAACTTCAATACGGCTGTTCTCACATCCAAGACCAAGTACAAGAACTGCACCTGCATTAGGATGATTAATTAAATCAGCAAGAATCTTTCTTGTATTCTCCTGATCTTCTGTTGTCTGTGAACATCCATATGGATGAGTAAATGCAACTACTTCATCTACTCCTTCTGGCTTGTTAGCTCTTGCTGTTGCTTCAATTGCTCTTGCAATTGAGTTAACGCATCCAACTGTAGGAACAATCCATACTTCGTTACGGACACCAACCTTGCCGTTCTCTCTCATATATCCATCGAAATAAGCTGGCTCAGTAGGCTCAACATCCTTATGTCCCTCTGGTTCATAAGTATATTCAAGTAATTCGCCAAGACCAGTCTTTAAGTTATGAGTATGAACCCATGCTCCAACCGGAATATCAGCCTGTGCAAATCCAATTCTGAAACCATATTTGATAACCGGATCACCATTCTTGATAGCCTTAATTACAAACTTGTGTCCCTGTGGAATATCTTCTACAGTTGTCACATCAATTCCTGCAACATTAAGAGTTGTGCCTTTAGCAATAGGCTTTAATGCTACAGCAACATTATCATCTTTATTAATCTTAATAAAATCCTGCATATATCCTCCAATTCAATTTGATTATTATATTAAATAAGAGCGGATGAATATAAAAACATCCGCTCTATAATCATTCAAAGAGCTATTAATTAGTCAGCTAAATCATTAACTACTGCTCTCATACCTCTTTCTCTGATATCTGTGATGTACTCAGTAATAACTTCTTCAAGGTTAAGAACCTTAGAAAGATCCTCGCCACCAAAGAACTTAGTATTGCTTAAGTAAGCATGTGTGAATTCCTTAGCAGACTTTCCTGAATTATCTCTGAAGAAATCAAGAACAGCCTTATCATCTGTAATATTGTACTCTTCACCGTTTCTGTTACCCTTTAATACAATACCGCCGTTGAACTCAGCTTCTGTCTGTGATGTATAGAAGCTCATAAGTGCTGCGATAGAGAATGTAAGGTACTTAGGAAGCTTGTTAAACTTCTTAACATATCCTAAGAATGAAGGTAAACATCTAGCTTCCCACTTAGATACTGAGTTAAGTGAAATGCTTAATAATCTATGATCTACGAATGGGTTAAGGAATCTGTCGATAACAGCCTTAGCGAACTCTTCGCAATCTTCCTTAGAAAGTGAAAGTGTAGGAATAACTTCGTTGTAAAGTGTCTCTTCCATGTACTTTCTGATTACAGGATCCTTCATAGAATTCTCTACATTATCGTTACCAGCAAGGAATGAAGCTAATACAAATGATGTATGAGATCCGTTAAGGATTCTAACCTTTCTTTCCTTGTATGGGTGATGATCCTTAGTAAATACTACATTAAGTCCAGCTTCCTTAAATGGAAGTTCCTTCTCAAGCTGCTCAAGTGGAAGGTTAGAATCACTCTCTACAACCCAGAGACCGAATACTTCAGCTCTGTCGATAAGCTGATCCTCATATCCCCATTCCTCGCAAAGCTTAGCTGCGTCTTCTCTTGGATATCCTGGAACAATTCTATCTACGAGTGTTGGGCAGAATGAGCAGTAATTGTTAACCCAATCCTTGAATCCATCTTCAAGTCCCCAAAGCTCGATAAACTTCATGATGCACTTCTTTAATTCAATACCATTATCAGCGATAAGCTCACATGGAAGTAAGATAAGTCCCTTATCAGCTGCTCCGTTGAACTTCTGATATCTCTTGTAAAGGAGCTGTGTAAGCTTTCCTGGGTATGTCTTAGGAGGACGTGCATTAGGATCGTTATCTGTCTCGTCAAATACGATACCAGCCTCTGTTGTATTAGAAACGATGAATCTAAGAGTCTCGCTTGTACCATACTCAATGTACTTGTCATAATCCTCAATAGCTGCAACTGCATCTACTACTGATGTAATCTGACGTGTGATTTCCTTAGGCTCTCCATCAACAAAACCTCTTAACTGAAGTGTGTACTGGCATTCCTGGTCATGGAATCTCTCAAGTGTACCGAACTCGATAGGCTTAACGATAACAACACCACCGTTGAAATCTGTCTTCTCATTAGTTACATCGAAGATATAATCAACGAATGCTCTAAGGAAGTTACCTTCACCGAACTGCATAACCTTAACAGGTCTGTCAACTGCATGTGTAATACTCTTGTTTAATCTCTGCATCTTAAATCTCCTTTTTTCATTGGGAATAATCCGTTTTACGATAACGGTCCCTAATTATTAACCAGTAAATGGTATGTAAATAAGTGCATGTAAGCGCTTTCATAAATAAAATATACTTAAAAATGCTCTAAGTCAATACATTTTTCTGCTTTTTAAAAAATTCTTACATTACACTTGTTTTTATAATAATACCATTGTATAATTCATTTATCAATATGTAAGCGCTTACATTTATTCATTTTTTATCAATTTTTGTTAAGCGATACATTTACATTCGTCAAGAGATGAGGTCGCACATGAATATTAATATATATGATGTTTCTAAAAAAGCTGGTGTATCCATAGCAACAGTTTCAAGGGTTCTTAACGGCAACACCAGGGTTTCTGAAAAGACAAGAGACAAAGTTATTAATGCAATGAAAGAATTAGACTACACTCCTAATGTATTTGCAAGAGGATTAGGTCTTAATACTATGAAGACAATTGGCATTATGTGCATAGATTCATCTGATATATACCTCGCCAACGCTGTTTACTATCTTGAACAGGAGCTTCGCAAATACAACTACGACTCTATTCTTTGCTGCACAGGTAAAGATTATAATAATAAGAAGAATTATCTCGAGCTTCTTTTGAGTAAAAGAGTTGACGGAATTATTCTTGCAGGTTCACAGTTTGTAGAAAATACCAGTGAGCATAATAACGACTACATTATTAATGCAGCTAAAGATGTCCCCATAGTGCTGGTCAACGGCTATCTGGACGCTGCCAACATTTATTCAGTAATGTGCAATGATGAAGAAGCTGTATACAATGCGACAAAACTCTTGATAAATAATTCACATCGTAATATAGTTTACTTATATACGAGTACTTCATACAGTGGCATGAATAAGTACCACGGCTATCTTAAAGCAATTAATGAAGCTGGTATTACTCTCCCGGATGAATTCCATCATCTGTGTGGTAAGAACATTTCTCATGCCAGGGATTATCTTACATATCTATATGATAAAGGTATGAAGTTTGATGCCGTTATGACATCTGATGACTCTATCGCTGCCGGTGCTGTCAAGTTTGCACATACTCACGGAATCAGAATTCCTGAGGATTTAGAGGTTATTGGATACAATAACTCTGTTCTTTCATTATGTACAGAACCTGAGCTTACCTCTATTGACAGTAAGGTTGAGGAACTATCCTCATGCGCGGTAAGCGTGCTAATGAAGGTTTTATCCGGTGAAGATGCTGACAATCACAGTATCATCGCCGCTGATATAATAAAACGCAACACAACAATATTTTAATTCACAGGAGGATTATGAATCATGAAACAGTTCATGGACAAAGACTTTTTACTTTCAACTCCAACAGCTCAGCATTTATTCCACGATTATGCAGCTAAGATGCCAATACTTGACTATCACTGCCATATCAACCCTAAGGAAATTGCTGAAGACAGAAAGTTCGAGAACATCACACAGGTATGGCTTGGTGGCGATCATTACAAGTGGCGTCAGATGAGAACTAACGGTGTTGATGAGAAGTACATCACAGGTGATGCTTCTGACCGCGAGAAGTTCCAGAAATGGGCTGAGACTCTTGAGATGGCTATCGGTAACCCACTTTATCACTGGAGCCACCTTGAACTTCAGAGATACTTCGGATACAACGGTATTCTCAACGGCGATACAGCTGAGGAAGTATGGAATCTCTGTAATGCAAAGCTACAGGAAGATTCTATGTCAGTTCGTAACCTTATCAAGCAGTCAAATGTTACATTAGTTTGTACAACAGATGATCCTGTTGACTCACTTGAGTGGCATCAGGTTCTTAAGGATGATAAGACATTTGACGTACAGGTACTTCCTGCATGGAGACCTGACAAGGCTATGAACATTGAAAAGCCAGAATATCTTGATTACCTTGAGACATTATCTAATGTAAGCGGAATTAAAGTTAATTCATTCGCTTCATTAATAGATGCTCTTAGAAACCGTATGGATTTCTTTGCTTCTATGGGATGCTCAGTATCTGATCACGCTCTTGAGTATGTAATGTACAAGCCATACACAGAAGAAGAAATCGAAGCAATCTTTGCTAAGAGATTTTCTGGTTCTGCTATCACTACAGAAGAGATGAACAAGTTCAAGACAGCATTCATGGTATCTGTAGGTAAAGAATACAATAAGCGTAACTGGGTAATGCAGTTACATTACGGTACAATCCGTGATAACAACAGACTTCGTTATGACCAGTTAGGACCAGATACAGGTTATGACTGCATCAATACATATGACTGCTCTGCTGAGATGGCTCAGTTCCTTAACGCACTTAACGCTACAGATGAGCTTCCTAAGACAATCATTTACTCACTTAACCCTTCAGTTAACGCTGCTATCGGAACAGTTATCGGATGCTTCCAGGATTCTAAGGCTGTTGGCAAGATTCAGCAGGGTTCAGCTTGGTGGTTCAACGATCATAAGGTTGGTATGACTAACCAGATGACAAGCCTTGCTAACTTAAGTCTTCTTGGTAACTTCATCGGAATGCTTACAGATTCAAGAAGCTTCCTCTCATACACAAGACATGAGTACTTCAGAAGAATCATGTGCGAGCTTATCGGTGGATGGGTAGAGAATGGTGAATACCCAGCAGATGAGAAGGCATTGAAGAAGATTGTTGAAGGTATCTCATACAACAATGCTGTAAGATACTTTGGATTTGATCTTTAATTAATACCTAAAAAGACAAAAGCCGCTGCCACAACATTTGTGGTAACGGCTTTTTTACTACTTATTCTGTTCTGCTAATAACTTCTTTAACCTTTCAACTTCTGCCTGTAACTCATTATTCTTTATTGAAAGTTCATCATTCTTCCCTGAAAGTTCATCATTCTGTTCCTTCTATGCTTCTCTCTGTAATAAACATTTTCTTCATTTTGTTCTCCTCATTTATCCTTATTATATGTATCTATAGAAAAAGCCCGCTGGTTAATCTCTTAACCAACGGGCTGTTACTGTTCTTTCATTATTATAATGTTCTTATCTTTTATTCCTTGTCTTTTCCATTACATCAAGAGTATGCATCTTACCATATGCATCTCTCTTATGCTTTGGAACTTCTCCTGCTTCAGAATTAAATATACCGACATTCTGACCTTTGTTATGCTTTGCTGCACATGCCGGACAATATCTTCCGTATCTTATCTCTGCTCCACAGTCCTCACATTTGATATAACTGTCTGAACCGTCAGGAATCTCTATTCTTCCCTCTCGCAGATATCTGTTAATTGTTGATACAGGAACCCCTGTTCCATCTGATATATTAGCTGCATTAGAAGGACCATGGTCTTCTATATATTTTCTCACCTTGCCAAAAGATGTCAGTTCCTCTGCTCCACAGTTGTCGCACTTAAACACTTCTCCAAATGCATAACGCATAAGTTCCCCACACTTTGGACATATCTTGGCACGGTCATATTTAATCAGCGTATCAATCTGGCGCTTTTCCTTTTTCTGCTTTTCTCTTTCCTCAATCTGCCTTAAAGTAGGTTTCATAATCATACCTTCTTCCTTTCAAGTGTATCTCTGAATATATCTCTTCGTTCAGTTTTACCAACTTTATTAATATCTCTTTCTTTATATGTTCCGTCATTCTTGATCTGCTTTTTCTTATAATTCTTATCATCCGGTTCTTGTTCCTGTGCTGTCCTGTCTGCCCTGCCCGGTTCCTTAAGAGCTTTCTCCAGTATCTCCTTATTCTGAAATGCAGAATTGCCATGGTTCATTGATAACATCTGTCTCTGCTTCTGGCTTATATACTGTTCAAGGTTAGCATTACGCACGCCTAACCTGCATCCATATACTATCTTGTTCTCACCGATAACAACCTTCCTCACAATAATCCCCATAAGACTGTAATTCTGATTAAAGTCAGCAAATACAAGTCTTACCGGCATATTAATGACATTGTCCATATCCTCCATGCCAACAAAAGAGAATCCACTCTCACTCACATCTTTAACAATAACATCAACTGCCTTACGGTTAGTCCCTAACTGCGCAACTCCCGAGATACCTATAAACAGCCTGAAAGCCCCTCGTCTGTTAACTTCAAAGCCTTCTCCATTAGCTGTAATCTTATAAAATGTTCCATTATCTTCTCTTATTGAATTAACCGCAACGCCCTTCCATAACATTGGTGGCTTACTGTCCCTTATCATATATACACTTACCATAATACCGCCACCTGAAGAATTAAAGCTTAATATCTTTCCATTAATTCTTATTGGCTCAACCAATACGCTTTGGTTAACTTTTCTGATAACCTTAGATGGAAACTCATATTTCTGTCCATTCATACTTAATTCAATTACCAGGTTATTATCCTCGGGTATGTCCTGTAAAAGCATAGTTATTCTCCATTACACGCAATTAATGATATAATCATAACACATTTACAACAATAAAAAAAGACTCTCATACCAAACTTGCATGAGAATCTTCTTTCATGATTAATTATTCTTCATCTTCTTCTGGTTCATTCCAGTTATGATATACATTCTGAACATCATCATCTTCATCTAAGAGTCCTAAGATTCTGTTCATCTTCTTAATATCATCCTCAGATGTAAGGTCTACAGTTGTCTGTGGAATCATAGTAACCTCTGCTGAAGCAAATGTTACTCCGGCATCAGCTAATGCCTGATTAACAGCATCAAACTCCTCTGGTGAAGTAAGGATTTCATAACAATCCTCTTCTTCATTGAAATCATCTGCACCAGCATCAAGAGCTAACATCATAAGCTCATCAGCATCTCCGGTATATTCTTCCTTGTCTACAATCATCTGTCCCTTGTTATCAAACATGAATGATACACAGCCTGGAGTACCAACATTACCGCCACCCTTAGTGAATGCACTACGGATATTAGAAGCTGCTCTGTTTCTGTTATCAGTAAGAGCCTCTACGATAATAGCTGTTCCGTTAGGACCATATCCTTCATATGTAACTGATTCGTAGTTAGACATATCATTACTTGCAGCCTTCTTAATAGCTCTGTCAATTGTATCATTAGGCATATTAGCTGCTTTACACTTAGCAACAACCTGTCTTAACTTACTATTATTATTAACATCCGGACCGCCTTCTTTAACAGCTATCATAAGCTCCTTACCAAGTCTTGTAAAGATTTTACCCTTAGCTGCATCATTGGCTGCCTTCTTATGCGCGATATTCGCAAATTTTGAATGTCCTGACATAAAAATACCTCATTTCAAATTATTGTTGTAACTATTCAGAGCCAGCCTCCAAAATGCTTCGCATTTTGGAGGTGTGGCGTATCCGCCAGATAGAATTTCAAAATCAGATATAGAAATGCAAGCATTTCTAATCTGATTTATGAAATTCTGCCTGGCTCTGAACAGTTACATATTAGCTTTAATCTTCTCAATCATCTCTGCATATTCAGCATCTGTAAGATACTTCTTATCTGGGTTCATAAGGAATACGCCACCCCATTCGAACTCGTCCTTATACTTAGGGCAGAGATGGAAATGAAGGTGATGACCTGTATCACCATATGCACCATAGTTAACCTTATCTGGGTGGAAAGCAGCCATGATAGCTCTTGCTACTCTTGCAACATCCTCAAAGTAAGCAGCTCTCTCTTCTGCAGTTAACTCGTTCATATCACCAACATGCTTCTTATGTGCTACGATACATCTTCCAGGATGACTCTGCTCCTTGAACAGATATACCTTTGATGTCTCAAGCTCACATATCTTAATACCAAACTTAGCTACGAGGTCACCCTCTACACAATATGCACAATTCTGATCTACCATAATCGTATCCTCTTTTCTATAACCAAATATAACTCATGCTTCTATATTGCCGGGTTTGAACAGATACAATCTGTTCAAACCCGTATTTAATTAATATGCTCTCATATTAATTAAATTGCATCCTTGATAGAGAAGCTGATTCTTCCCATCTTATCCTTACCCATACACTTGCACTTTACATGATCGCCAAGTGTAAGAACATCTTCAACATGGTTGATTCTCTCATTAGAAATCTTAGAAATGTGAACCATTCCTTCCTTGCCAGGAGCAAACTCTACGAATGCACCGAATTCCTTAATGCTTACAACCTTACCTTCATATATCTTGCCTTCTTCGAAGTCTTCTACAATAGTCTTGATATACTTCATAGCCTTATCCATTCCTGCCTGCTCAACACCACATACAGAAACGAATCCATCATCAGTAATATCAATCTTGACACCGCACTCATCAATGATTGCGTTGATTGTCTTACCACGCTGTCCAACTACTTCGCCAATCTTAGCAGGGTCAATAGATGTCTGGATAATCTTAGGTGCATACTCACCAACAGTCTTTCTAGGCTCAGCAATAGCAGGCTTCATACATGTATCCATGATGAAAAGTCTTGCTTCTCTTGTTCTTCTTATAGCCTCTTCAACGATTGGTCTTGTAAGACCGTGAATCTTAATATCCATCTGGATAGCAGTAATACCTTCTGTTGTACCTGTTACCTTGAAATCCATATCTCCAAAGAAATCTTCAA
>ERZ825525.868-NODE-868-length-32576-cov-27.316134_pt1 | contig 32576 bp, 20 predicted proteins | sample MGYA00519930_ERZ825525 | MGnify/ENA primary metagenome ERZ825525 (study PRJEB31778, sample SAMEA3449203) | human gut metagenome | biome: human gut; feature: human-associated habitat; material: faeces | place: United Kingdom | collected 2010/2012 ... | reverse complement strand
AGAGCACTCGGCTGTTAACCGAGTTGTTGTAGGTTCGAGCCCTACTCGGGGAGTTTTTTAGTATAATATATGGTGACATAGCCAAGTGGTAAGGCCCCGGTCTGCAACACCGTCATCGCCGGTTCAAATCCGGCTGTCACCTCTCTTAAAAGGACTACATCAGTTTATGATGTGGTCTTTCTTTTATATAATTTGCAAATAAAATATATTGTGAATTTTATTTAATATACGTAATATGTGTTGCAAAGATTTCATTATTTTTAAATTTTCTACATTACTTTTCAGAATGCTACACTAAATTAATAAAGAGAAATATAAGTCTGATAAACAGAATTATATTTCTCTTTTTTAACAACTCTTATCCTTTTTTGAATAGTTGTAGTAGTATTATTATTCCTCTTCAGGATATTTCATACCCCATTCGGTTCTTATATCAGACATGATTTTCATAACATCATATGTATACTGACTGTGAATGAGGTTTTCTATTTCATCGGATGATGCAGAGTTTATGGCTTTTTCCATATCACATACTTCGTAATAAAGTGCATCTGATGTATCACCTGCATCAATTACTTCTTTATGACCATTCTCTGTGTATGTAATAGTTGCCTGCATTCCTCTTGGATACTCAAAGATTTCTACATATGCTTTGTCAAAAGATAGTGTAGCGCGTTTTGGCTGTTTGGAATGTAGAGATAATGTGACTGTTGCCATCTCGGCAGCATCATTCATAAGCAGAATGCCTACCTGTTCATCAACACCGGTCGGAGCATATCTAACCTGTGACAATACATGCGACGGTGTTTCCTTGAAGAACCAGCGGATGAGAGAAAGTGAGTAAACACCAATATCAAGCAGTGCTCCTCCTGCAAGCTTACGGCTGAAAAACCTATTTGTCATATTGTAATCTTTGTAGCTTCCAAAATTGACCTGAATTAAATTGAGTCTGCCGAGTTGTCCACTTGAAATTATTTTATTTAACTTTTTATAAACAGGCATATGATATATAGTCATGGCTTCAGCAAGAATTACGTTATTTGCTTTGGCCAATGAGATTGCCTCATCGAGCTCTGTAATATTTAATGTGATAGATTTCTCACAGAGTACATGCCTTCCATTAGAAAGGGCTTTTCTTAAATAATTAATGTGAGTATTGTGTGGAGTGGAGATGTAAATGATATCCACATCAGGATCATAAAAGACGTCATCAATGTTGTCATATACCTTTGAAATGCCATATTTTTGTGCAAAAGCTTGAGCCTTTTCATGAGTCCTGTTGGCAACTGAATAAAGAGTGCGCCCTTCCTTTGAGAGAGCCTGTGCGAGCTCATTAGCTATTACGCCGCAGCCGAGTGTGGCCCAATTAAGCTGTTTCATATGAATTCCTCCTTTTTTAATAAGGTACTGTAGCTGTGAAGGTATATAAATTATTACAAATTCAGTTAAATTACAAAATATCAACTTAAATCATAAAATATAATTAAATCAAAAATATATTCAAATCAAAAATATATTCAAATCAAATATACTCAAATCAAAAATGTTCAATTAAATAATAAAATATGCACCGAAATCATAATATATGTACCTTAATGAAGATATTCTAGCATGATGATTTATGAATTACAATATATTTAGAAATGAAACAGTCAAAATCAGTCAAAGTTAGATTGATTCAAAATCAGTCAATTTGAACTATTAATATTAATTATAAATTAGTAATAGAAAAGATACTAAAAATAGTAATTAGGCAAGTATTGATGATATATATGGTATATTCTGCACAAAAATGAATGTTGCATTTGCATATATTGCACAATTTTAAAACTTGCTTTATATATTTTTAACAATTTTTAGTGTGATTATTTGTGAATATAAATGACTGATTATGATTGACAATGACGGATTATGAAAATATAATTATACTACAAGTTAAATAAATGTTGAAATGTTTAATACAGTAATTTGAAAATGAGCATTAAATAAATGGCTTATAAAATAAGTCTTTGAATAGTTTCATAAACAGGGGGGATTAGATGCTGGCGGAAGATAGATGTAAAAAAATACTCGATATATTAGATTCGATGGGAAGTGTGACTGTTCAGCAGCTTATGGATGAGCTTGATATATCTGAGTCAACAATCAGGCGTGATCTGGTTGCAATGGACAAGAAGGGTTATCTCACCAAGGTACATGGTGGTGCGATTGCAAATAATACGAATATCCATACTCAGGATGAGAAGGTTATCAACAGGCTTAAGCAGAATCGCAGCGAAAAGGAACAGATTGCCAGATATGCGGCATCACTTATTGTGGATAATGATTTTGTTTATATAGATGCCGGTACTACAACGGCAGTCATGATTGATTATATTACTGCAAAGAATGTGGTTTTTGTTACAAACTCTCTGACTAATGCCAAGAGAATTTCCGATAGGGGATATACAGTATATATTCTGGGTGGCGAGTTCAAGTCTACTACTGAGGCTATTGTCGGAGATGAGGCCGTTGTGACGCTCGATAAATACAATTTTACGAAGGGCTTCTGGGGAACTAACGGAATTACTGTGAAGAATGGATTTACGACTCCGGAGATAAAGGAGGCCATGATTAAAAAGAAATCCATGGAGAATAGCAAGGAGAAATACATTCTTGCGGATGACAGTAAGTTTTCACAGGTATCAAGTATCAAGTTTGCTGATTTTAAAGATGCTGTAATTATTACAAATGCACTAAGCAATGACAACTATAAGAAATACAAAAATATTAAGGAGGTCTAACATGATTTATACAGTTACTTTTAATCCATCATTAGATTATATAGTTGATGTAACAGATTTTAAGACAGGAGTGGTCAATAGAACGACTGGAGAGAAGATTTTTGCAGGTGGTAAGGGCATCAATGTTTCCATGGTTCTTAAGAATCTTGGAATGAGCAATACTTCACTTGGTTTTACAGCGGGTTTTACAGGAAATGAAATTAAAAGACTTCTAGGAAAAAAAGGTGTTGATACTGATTTTATAGAGGTGGAGGATGGTATTTCACGTATCAATGTGAAGCTTCGCTCAAATGAGGAATCCGAGATTAATGGTCAGGGACCGGTAATCACTGAGGACAACATTAAAAAACTTTATGAGAAGCTTGACTGCTTAAAGGAGTCTGATGTGCTTGTGCTCGCAGGAAGTATTCCTGATGTAATGCCTTCATCAATGTATATGGATATCATGAAGCATCTTGAGGGCCGTGGAATAAATATTGTGGTTGATGCGACGAGAAATCTGCTCACAAATGTGCTTGCGTATAAGCCGTTCCTCATTAAGCCAAACAATCATGAACTCGGTGAGATATTCGGTGTTGAGATTACAGACAAGGACGATGTGATAAAATATGCAAAGAAGCTTCAGGAGCAGGGCGCAAGAAACGTGCTTGTTTCTATGGCAGGTGACGGAGCAGTGCTTGTGACCGAGGATGGACAGGAATTTAAGGCACAGGCTCCTAAAGGAAAGCTCAAAAACTCTGTAGGCGCAGGTGATTCGATGGTAGCCGGATTTGTTTACGGATACCTCAAATCAAATGATTATAAGCAGGCATTTATTTATGGTGTATGTACAGGAAGTGCAAGTGCATTTTCTGAGGAGCTTGCTACAAAGTCTGAGGTTGAAGCACTTATTGATAAATGGGAGAGTTCTTCCAATTAAACAACGGTATCAAAAAGGTTGATATAAATAATTAATATATTCTATTAGGAGGAATGATGTATGACAATCAGGGATTTATTGGCAGCTGAGAGTATCAATTTAAATGGTACGCCTGCCGGAAAAACCGAAGCATTGAATCAGTGTATTGATTTGATGGCAAAAAGTGGCAAAATATCCGATGTGGAGAAGTATCGCAAGGGTGTTTTTGCAAGAGAGGAGGAAGGCACAACAGGAATTGGAATGGGTATAGCAATTCCTCATTGCAAGTCTGATGCTGTTACTAAAGCAGGTCTTGCGGCAATGGTTGTAAAGGATGGGGTTGACTTTGAATCACTCGATGGTACACCTGCAAAGATTATTTTCCTTATCGCTGCACCAAACACAGAGGATAATGTGCATCTTCAGGTGCTTAGCAAGCTCTCTGTTATGCTGATGGACGAGCAGTTTACAAATTCTCTTATCAATGCCGGTTCAGTTGATGAGTTTTTAAATATCATCGATAGCGCTGAAAAAGCAAAGGATGAGAAAGAGGCTGCCAAAGAGGCAAAGGCGAAAGAGCCTGCTGAGGTGAAGAAGGACGATGTATTTATCGTTGCAGTAACAGCCTGTCCTACAGGAATTGCCCATACTTATATGGCTGCTGAGGCTATCGAGAAAAAAGCCAAGGAGCTTGGATATCAGGTAAAGGTTGAGACAAGAGGCTCAGGCGGAGCCAAAAATGTGCTCACAGATGATGAAATCGCAAAGGCTGCAGGAGTTATAGTTGCCTGTGATACAAATGTACCTACAGACCGCTTTGACGGAAAGAAGGTTATTGAGTGTCAGGTTTCTGACGGAATCAATAAGGCAGAAGAGCTTATAAAGAGAATTGCTTCCGGTGATGCTCCTGTATTTAAGGCATCAGGTAAAAAGGAGGCTTCACATTCATCAGTTGGTGGAAAGGAGAGCGTTGGACATCAGATTTATAAGCACCTGATGAATGGTGTTTCACATATGCTTCCATTCGTAGTTGGTGGTGGTATTCTTATCGCAATCGCATTCCTTATCGATGGATTCAGTGTTGACCTTAATTCACTGCCGGCTGACCAGAGAGCAAATTTCGGTACTATTACACAGGCCGCAGCACTGTTTAAGGGAATCGGTGGAACAGCATTTGGATTTATGCTTCCTATCCTTGCAGGCTTTATCGCTATGAGTATTGCTGACCGTCCTGGTCTTGCAGTTGGTTTTGTAGGTGGTTCAATCGCAGCAAACGGTACATCAGGCTTCCTTGGAGCACTTGTAGCAGGTTTCGTAGCAGGATATATTGTGATCCTCTTAAAGAAGGTATTTTCTAAACTTCCGGAGAGTCTTGATGGTATGAAGCCGGTTCTGCTTTATCCGCTGCTTGGTATATTCCTGGTAGGCGTTATAATGCAGTTTGTAGTTGAGCCTCCAATCGGAGCTTTAAATACAGCTATCAACAATGGTCTTAATGGACTTAACGGTGCAAGCGCAGTAGTGCTCGGAGTACTTCTCGGAGGAATGATGTCAGTAGATATGGGTGGCCCTGTAAACAAAGCCGCTTATGTATTTGGTACAGCTTCAATCGCTGCCGGAAACTACAATATCATGGCAGCAGTTATGATTGGCGGTATGGTTCCACCAATCGCAATCGCTCTTGCAACAATCTTCTTCAAGAACAAGTTCACAGCAGAGGAGAGAAAGGCAGGACCTACAAACTTTATCATGGGATTATCATTTATCACAGAGGGTGCAATCCCATTCGCAGCATCTGATCCGCTTCATGTCCTTCCGGCATGTGTAGTCGGTTCAGCAGTGGCAGGTGGACTTTCAATGGCATTTGGATGTACACTCATGGCACCTCACGGAGGAATCTTCGTAGTTCCTACAATCGGAAATCCGTTAATGTATCTTGTTGCATTAGTAATCGGATCTTTCATTGCATGTGGATTACTCGGATTACTCAAAAAGAAAGTAAGTGAATAAGCAATCCTCAATTATCATTTTTTAATCCAACCTATAAACTAATCAACAAAGGCACTGCTTCGGCGGTGCCTTTGTTGTTATGTTGTGTATTAAAAATTAAAAGTATAAACATTCTCTGAAATAACAGCCTCATGCCTTGACGAGTGAATTTTCGAAGCATAAAGTATTATTAAGATGTAACTATTCAGAAAATAAACATTAGTAAACAGTGAGGCATAAAATGGGCAAGGTTATAGGTATAGATTTAGGAACAACAAACAGCTGTGTGGCAGTATTGGAGAACAATCAGCCGGTAGTCATAACTAACAGCGAGGGTCAGAGAACAACTCCGTCTGTAGTGGCTTTTACAAAAAATGGAGAGCGACTGGTTGGCGAGGCTGCAAAGAGGCAGGCAGCAGTCAATGTGGACAGGACATTTTTCTCAATAAAGAGACAGATGGGAAGCGATTTCAGGGCAAAAGTGGACGGAAAGCTGTATTCAGCTCCTGAGATTTCTTCTATGATTCTCAGAAAGCTGAAAAAGGATGCAGAGGACTATATCGGTGAGACTGTAACTGACGCTGTAATCACAGTTCCTGCATATTTTTCGGATGCGCAGAGGCAGGCAACTAAGGATGCAGGAAGGATTGCTGGGCTTAATGTGCTTCGAATCATAAATGAGCCAACCTCTGCGGCACTCGCATACGGACTGGACCACGGACAGCAGCAGAAAATTCTTGTCTACGACCTCGGAGGAGGAACCTTCGATGTGTCTGTTATCGAAATAGGGGACAATCTGATAGAAGTGCTTGCCACAGCCGGTGATAATCATCTGGGTGGAGATGATTTTGACGAGAGAATCACGAATTATCTTGTTACAGAGTTTTACAGACAGCAGAATGTGGATCTGAGAAAGGATAATACTGCTATGCAGCGTGTCAGGGAGGAGGCTGAGAAGGCAAAAAAGGTGCTTTCATCCTCATCCTCAACCACTATCAACCTGCCGTTTATCACCACTGTAAAGGGACAGCCGGTCCACATGGAGATGAATCTCACAAGGGCTGAGTTTAATGAGATAACAAAGGATCTGGTGGAGAGAACGGCCATTCCGGTAAATCAGGCACTTTCAGATGCGGGGATTTCCGCAGCAGAGCTTGGAATGGTGCTGTTGGTAGGAGGCTCGACCCGTGTGCCGGCTGTTGTTGAGGAGGTCAGAAGAATTACAGGAAAAGAGCCTTCACACAACCTAAATCCTGACGAGTGCGTGGCACTCGGTGCAGCAGTACAGGGTGGCAAGCTCGGTGGAGCAATTGTCGCAGGCAGCAGTGCGGCAGAGATTATACTGATGGATGTCACACCGCTTTCACTCGGAATTGAGACAGTTGGTGGTGTCTCAACCAAAATTATTGACAGAAATACGACTATTCCTACGAGATACAGCCAGATTTTTACAACTGCAGGAAGCTTCCAGACCTCTGTAGATATAAAGGTACTGCAGGGTGAGAGGCAGTTTGCAAGGGACAATAAGCTGATTGGAAACTTCAGGCTAAAGGGCATCAAGCCGGCTCCGGCAGGTGTGCCGCAGATAGAGGTGACGTTTGATATAGATGCAAACGGCATTGTGCAGGTTTCTGCAAAGGACCTGGGCACAGGAAAGCATCAGGAGATTACGATTACCGCAAGCTCGAATTTGTCTGATTCTGAGATTGAGCAGGCAATCCGCGAGGCACAGGAGTATGAGGCAACAGATGGACAGAGAAAGGCTTATATTGATGCAAGAAGTGAGGCTGATACGCTTGTGCGACAGGTGGAAAATGTCATGGCTGACAAAGAAAAAAGAAAGGCTATGGACAGCGCACAGAAAAAGAGTGTGAAATCGTCACTTTCATATGTGAAGAAGCTTATTTCAAGGACAAAGCCCGGAAATGTGAGCGAAGAGCAGGCTGCCGAGATAAAGCATGCGGCAGATGAACTGAGAAATGCGGCAGCGGGTTTGATTTAATTATAAACGAGGGGCAGAATACCTTTTGACCCTCATATCATTATTATTCATTTGGCTATTTACGAGAAGCGGATTTTCATATAAAATATGGGTAAGTGGTGAGTATTCAGAAACACCCTGAATAGTTATAATGTTAATTTAAATCCGAGGAAATAGAAAATGAATGCGAACGATAAAACAGAAAAGGTACTAAGAGAAATTCATATCATGCTCTCAAAGGCGGAGCCGTATAAGCCGGAGCCGAGCAGGGTGATCATAAACAAGCAGCAAATGATAGATTTACTTGCTGAGCTGAATAAGTGTATATATGCAATGCAGGATGAGTATGAGCTTACTGAGCAGAGTCGCAATCACGCAGAGAGAGAGTTCAGAAAGAAGGGGGATCAGATAGTCTGGGATGCAAGCAGAAAGGCTGAGGATGTGTATGCAGCATCGGTTATCTATACGGATGAGGCGCTTTCAAGAGTGCGTGATATCATCAATGATACCAACGAGTCACTTGAAAAGCTGTGCAAGAATATGAAGGATAAGATTGCAGAACAGGAGAAGATAGTTAAAACTAACCAGTATGAGCTCAAGGGACAGCTTCAGGATTTGTCCGATACGGAGAAGTATCTTAAGATTATCGATGACAGAAATAAGGAGATAGAACGTCAGAAAAATGCAGGTAAGCCAGTAGAGGAGCGTACTATTGACAAGGAAGAGAAGTCTATCTATGCAAACAGACAGACTGAAATCAAGGTAAATATGGATTATATCAGAAAACTGGGACTTGCTGAGGGCGAGGACCTGGGAGATGGTGTAGTGGGTGAAGTGAAGCTTGCAGACGATACACCTGATGCCGGATTAAATCATAGCAATGATAAGGATGAAGCCAAGGATGCCGGCTCAAAATCGTCTGTTGATGAGGATTATAAGGCAATAAGCAGAAAAGCCGGCAATCCACCTGTTATCAACACAATGGAAGGGAAGGAGCTCACAGCCGGCATCCACAGAATGTGGCAGAGCATCACCGGAAATAAAGGGAAATGAAACACGCCTATGTAATATAAAGCAGCAGTTCAAAACAGAACGGCTGCTTTTTGGCTTATATTTAAAAGTAGGTAATATTAAGCAGATTTTAAGAAAAACAAAGTGGATAATCTGATAAAATATAGCTGACTAACGGCAGGAGAAGGTTTCTAATCAAAATTCATAGAAGGAGGATAACATGACAATATTAGTTTGTGATGACGACAAGGAAATAGTTGAGGCAATTGAGATTTACCTGATGCAGGAGGGCTACGACGTGGAGAAGGCTTACGATGGCATACAGGCGGTTGAAATTATGAAGAATAAAAAAATAGACCTCATGATAATAGATGTCATGATGCCAAAGCTCGACGGAATAAGAGCTACTCTGCAGATACGAAAGGAAAGCAGGGTGCCGATAATCATTCTATCGGCAAAGACAGAGGATGCTGACAAGATTTTAGGCCTCAATGTGGGGGCTGATGATTATGTCACAAAGCCTTTTAATCCGCTTGAGCTTGTGGCGAGGGTAAAGTCGCAGCTTCGCAGATATACCACTCTGTCAAGCAATGATGCAGCCGGAGACAAGGTTTATGAAGCCGGAGGCCTTTTGGTAAATGATGATTTAAAAAAGGTGACTGTGGATGGTGAGGAGGTAAAGCTCACACCGATTGAATACAATATACTGCTTTTACTCCTTAAAAATAAGGGAAAGGTCTACTCAATAAACGAAATATATGAGAGCATATGGAACGAGGAGGCGATAGGCGCCGACAATACAGTTGCTGTGCACATCAGACATATCAGGGAAAAAATAGAGATAAATCCTAAGGAGCCACGCTATCTGAAGGTGGTCTGGGGAGTAGGCTATAAGATAGAGGACAACAAATGAAGCAGTATACGATAGGAAAAAAAGCAGCGGTCATAGTCTTACATCAGCTATGCATGATACTTATGGTAACAGGAGTGTTTGCCACAGGCTATGCATTCAGGCACGATACGCATGAAAATATTGATATATATACACTAATATCGCTGGCGGGCCTGGTAGGCAGCTTTGTGAGCCTGGCATATATGGCAAACGTGGCAGGCAGAAAATCAGAGGATGATTACACAATATACTATTTACCGATTGACAAGGTATACTCTGATGTGATGCTAGTGATATTTACACTGCTCATGGTATTTATGGGAAAAGTGATTTCAGGCGTAAAAAACCAGCATTTTGACTATGCATCACTCATTATGACGGCCGGCACATTTACTTTTTTGTTTGATCTGGCTTTTATTATTTTATACCAGAGCATTGTAAGGAAGATAAAAGGCAATATACTTTACACACACAGCCTGATGTACAAGGGCTATGAGCTTATAAAGAGGGTTATTGAAAAAAAGGATATCCACACACAAAAAAATAAAGAGATAATGCGCATACAGGAGGCACTTGAAGCTATCTCGGAAGGAGCGCTTGACACTACACTCAATGTCAATGAGTTTCATGGGCAGCAGAAAAAGGTGGCGGAGGCTGTCAACCATATACGCCAGGGTCTTATGAGCTCGGTGAATGAGAGCCTTAAGAATGAAAAATTAAAGGCAGACCTAATAACAAACGTATCACATGATATAAAGACACCTCTGACTTCAATAGTCAACTATGTTGACCTGCTTAAGAGGGAAAATCTGGAAAATGAAAATGCCAAATACTATATACATGTGCTGGAGGAAAAGTCACAGCGCTTAAAGCAGCTTACAGAGGATTTGGTAGAGACATCAAAGATTACCTCGGGAAATGTGAAGCTCAATATGCAAAAGCTTGATCTGGTTGAGCTTTTATACCAGACCGGAGGTGAATTCAATGAGCGCTTTGAGTCGAGAAATCTGACAATAGTTACAAAAATTCCATCAGAACAGATATTTATCTATGCGGATGGACGTCAGCTTTACCGCTCTATTGAAAATCTGTATACTAATGCCGCAAAATATGCACTGGAAAATACCAGAGTATATGTAGAGCTTGAAAAGGCAGATACAAAGGCAGTTTTTACAATAAAGAATGTGTCTAAGAACGAGCTTGACATAGTAAGCAACGGAAATGTAGACCTGACAGAGCGTTTTGTGAGGGGAGAGAGGTCGAGAACCACTGAAGGAAGTGGACTTGGACTTTCGATTGCAAAGAATCTGACCCATTTGATGGGAGGAAAATTTGAAATTAAGGTAGATGGTGATTTATTTATTGCCACAATTACCTATAATATTATATAATAGTAAATAAAAGAATTTTGAAATACACATACGGAGGTAGAATAAGTGAAATTATATGAAAACGGTGCTTACCTTTTAAACGGTAAGGAAGTAATAATTGATGGACCAAAAGCTCAGGCAGCTGTCAAAAGCAAGACCGGCATGGACATCGATAAACAGACAGCTAAGCAGGAGACAATTGCTTACGGTATTTTAAAGGAGCACAATACATCCGGCAATATGGACAAGCTTCAGATTAAGTTTGATAAGCTTACATCGCATGATATCACATTTGTAGGTATCATCCAGACAGCACGAGCGTCAGGACTTGAGAAATTCCCTATCCCGTATGTACTTACAAACTGTCACAACAGCCTTTGTGCAGTTGGTGGAACAATCAATGAGGATGACCACATGTTTGGTCTCACATGTGCAAAGAAGTACGGTGGAATCTATGTACCACCTCATCAGGCAGTTATTCATCAGTTTGCACGAGAGATGCTTGCCGGCGGCGGAAAAATGATACTTGGTTCTGATTCACATACGCGCTATGGTGCACTTGGTACTATGGCAGTCGGCGAGGGTGGACCTGAGCTTGTTAAGCAGCTTCTTGAACAGACATATGATATTGATATGCCTGAGGTAGTAGGCATTTACCTGACAGGAGAGCCAATCAAGGGCGTTGGACCACAGGATGTCGCACTTGCAATTATCGGAGAGGTATTCGGAAACGGATTTGTAAAGAACAAAGTTATGGAGTTTGTAGGACCGGGTGTGTCTAATCTGAGCGTTGACTTCCGTATAGGTGTCGATGTTATGACAACAGAGACTACATGTCTTTCTTCTATCTGGAGAACAGATGACCAGGTTAAGGAATTCTTTGAGATTCACGGTAGGGCTGAGGACCACAAGGAGCTTAATCCGGGTGAGGTGGCTTACTACGACAGATTTATTGAGATTGATTTAAGCCAGATCCGCCCAATGATAGCTATGCCATTCCACCCAAGCAATACCTATACTATCGATGAGCTCAATGCAAACCTCATGGATATTCTCGATGACTGTGAGAAGAGAGCTGAGGTAAGCTTTGACGGCAAGGTGAAGCTTGATTTAAAGAGTAAGGTAAGAGACGGAAAACTGTATGTAGACCAGGGAATCATCGCAGGCTGTGCAGGCGGTGGATTTGAGAATATCTGCGATGCGGCTGACATATTAAACGGACATTCAATCGGAGCAGACGAGTTTACACTGAGTGTTTACCCGGCATCTACTCCAATATACATGGAGCTTGTGAAAAACGGAGCTGTAGCAAAGCTTCTTGAGACAGGTGCAATCGTAAAGACTGCTTTCTGCGGACCTTGCTTTGGTGCAGGAGATACACCTGCCAACAACGCATTCTCTATCCGTCATTCAACAAGAAACTTCCCTAACAGAGAGGGTTCTAAGGTACAGAACGGACAGATCAGCTCAGTGGCACTCATGGATGCACGTTCAATCGCTGCAACAGCAGCAAACAAGGGCTTCCTTACATCAGCAGCGGATATTGATGTCAACTTTACAAAGCCAAAATATTTCTTTGACAAGACTATATATGAGAACCGTGTATTTGACAGCCATGGAGTGGCAGATCCTTCAGTTGAAATCCAGTTCGGACCAAACATTAAGGACTGGCCGGCAATGAGTGCGCTTCCGGAGAATATGCTCCTTAAGGTGGTTTCAGAGATTCATGATCCTGTTACTACAACAGATGAGCTCATTCCTTCAGGAGAGACATCTTCATATCGTTCAAACCCTCTTGGACTTGCAGAGTTCGCACTTTCAAGAAAGGATCCTGAGTATGTAGGCAGAGCAAAGGAAATCCAGAAGGCCCAGAAGGCTATAGAGAGTGGTGAGTGCGCAGGAAAGGCTGTTCCTGAGGTTGCTGAAATCATGGGAGTAGTAAAGAAAAAATTCCCTGAGGCAAGCCATGAGAATATGGGCTTCGGAAGCACAATTTTTGCTGTTAAGCCGGGTGACGGCTCAGCAAGAGAGCAGGCTGCCAGCTGCCAGAAGGTACTCGGAGGCTGGGCAAATATCGCAAACGAGTATGCCACAAAGAGATACCGTTCAAACCTTATCAACTGGGGAATGCTTCCATTCATCATCGATGAGGGAGAGCTTCCGTTCCACAACCTCGACTATATCTTCCTTCCGGGAATCAAGAAGGAAATCGAGGATGCAAAGACGGAGTTTGAGGCATATGTTGTCAAGGATGGTGAATTAAAGCCATTTACACTGAAGATGGGTGAGCTCACAGATGATGAAAGAGAGATAATATTAAAGGGATGTCTCATCAACTATAATCGTAAATAAGGAGAGTTTAATCCGATGGAAGAAACCGGAAAAGCTGGTAAAAAATCAAACATTGAGATAAATGCAGATAAGGGTGCGAAGCAGAATTCGCACCCGGGGCGTGAGGAATGGCCACATCTGATCAGAATAGGTGTCATGGTATTTGTCACGTTTGCAGTCAGTATACTGTTTTTCTTTGCACTGTACAGATTTGAGGGCTTTGCAGGCATATGGAGCAAGCTGCTTGCGGCAGCAATGCCTATTATAATGGGACTTGTGCTTGCATACCTGATGAATCCTGTCATGCTGTGGCTGGAAAGATGCTTTAAAAAGCTTCTTTCCAAAAAGATGAAAAGCGAAAGCAAGCTGCGAAAGGTTTCAAGAGCTCTTGCAATCACAGGCTCGGTTATTATTCTGGTAGCGATTATTTCGCTCCTCATTGCGGCTATTGTGCCTTCTGTCATAGCAAGTATATCAGGACTTATGAAGACACTGCCAAATGATGTTGCGGCATTCATCAACATGATAAAGAACGGCAATTTCGGGGACAGCAAAATTGCTGAGCTCGCGAGCACAGGTTTACAGAATGCAACCGACTACATTGAGGATTATGCCACAGAAAAGCTGATTCCTGAGGCACAGAAGTATGTTGCACAGATTACAACCGGTGTGATTTCGGTAGTCAGAGGCTTATTTAATTTTATTATCGGAATAATCGTGATGGTCTATGTGATGAGTATTCAGGAGACTCTCGCAGGACAGAGCAAAAAGATAATATATGCTGTCTGCAAGCCAAAGACAGGCAATATCATCATTGAGACGATCAGAAAGACAAATGAGATTTTTGGAGGCTTCATAAGCGGTAAGATTATAGATTCACTGATTATAGGTGTGATTGCATATTTCGGATGTCTGATTTTAAGGATTCCATCATCGGTGCTCGTTGCAGTGATTATCGGCGTCACAAATGTGATTCCGGTATTCGGACCGTTTATCGGTGCAATTCCATCGTTACTCATAGTAGTAATTCAGAGTCCGTGGCATGCGCTTTATCTTCTGATATTTATTGTCGTGCTGCAGCAGGTGGATGGCAATATAATAGGGCCTAAGATACTTGGCTCATCTACCGGTCTTTCGACCTTCTGGGTTATGTTTGCCATACTAATCGGCGGAGGAATGTTTGGTTTTCTTGGAATGTTACTTGGTGTTCCAACCTTTGCTGTGATATACTATATTGTGAAAAGAGTTGTTAATTATGCTCTCAGGAAAAAGAAGCTTCCTGAGGACACAAGGGATTATACAAAGACAACAGGCGTAGATACCAAAAATAATAAGCTTAAATACGAGTAGGTGAAATAAGTGGATAAATACGAATACAATCTCAAGCTGGATCAGATAAAAGCCCTAAGCGCCGAGGAGGGCTATATGAGCGCAGCAGAGATTGCGGATAGCATAAATTGGAACAAAATTAAAAATGTAAATACACTCGTTAAAATCGGCGAAATCTACGAGAAGGCCGAAAGATACCAGGATGCAAGGGACATACTTTTAATGGCCTATGACCGTTCACCAATCGGCAGGATGATTATATACAGACTGGCTGAGGTCGCCATCAAGATGGGGGATTATGATGCTGCTACAGAGTATTATGATGAGTTTGTTGAGATAGCGCCTCATGATGATATGAAGTATGTATTAAGATATGCCATCAAAAAAGGGCAGGGAGCTTCATTTGATGAGCTTATCACTATTCTTGAAGAGTACAAGGATGAAGAATACACTGAGGAGTGGGCATACGAGCTTGCATATCTATACCACAAGGCCGGAAAAGCCGATAAGTGTATAGATGCCTGCGATGAGCTCATTCTGTGGTTCGGAGACGGACCATATGTGGAGCGTGCGCTGGAGCTTAAGATGCTTTATCAGCCACTTACCAAGGCTCAGGAGGAAAAGTACAGACGATTCAAGGCAGAGAAGGAAAAGCCGGCTAAGATAAATGATGAGGCTGAGGTCACTGAGATAGGTGCCATGGAGATGGTAAAGGGCGGAGAGATAGTGCATGATGACGTAACTATTCCGCAGATTACTGTAAATCAGGAGAAGTTCAATACTGTAAATTTACAGCAGGAGATTGCCAAGGGTATGCAGCAGATCATGGAGGCCAAGGGCAAGAATGAAGTTGCTGATACGATGGATACCATCAAAAAGATAGTTGAGGATATTCCTTATCTCAAGCTCGAAAAGGAGCAGGAAGAGTATGTACAGCAGCCGGAAGAGACAGAGCATATCGCTACAGATGAAGAGATAGATGGTTCACTTAAGTTGAATTTCAAGGAGCTTTTGGGTGAAGACGCTGACGGACAGATGTCTATGGTCATGAGTGAAAAGACTCAGCTTGAGCATCAGATTACAGGACAGATGTCTATACAGGATGTGCTTGAAGAATGGGAAAAGACCAGACATGCGGCTGAAATTGCACTTAAAGAGGCTGAGCAGCAGAAACTTGAGTCAGCTAAGGCAAGAGCACTTCAGGAGGCAGGAGACATCATGGAGAGACTAAATGATGTCATTCCAAAGCTGGATGCAGGTGTCACTCCGAAGGAACTTCTTGAGGAGGAGTATTTGAAGGTCCCGGTTGATATTATAGAGCAGAAAGCTGCCGTGAAGGAGCTTTATGCAGAGGAGACTGTGGATGAAGTACAGGAGCCGCAGGAAGCACCTGAAGATACTATAGACGAAGCACAGGAGCCGCAGGAAGCACCGGAAGAGGCTATAGAAGAAGTGCAGGAGTCACGGGAAGTACCTGAAGAGGCTGCAGATGAAGCCAGGGAACCGGTTGGAGAGCCGGAGGATATAATTATGGCAGAGGAGTCTGAGAAAGACGAGATACTCATGCAGCCGACTACCATGATGCCTGAAATAACAGATGATATGTTAAATGTCGATGATGATACATCAGATGATGAGACTTCACAGGAGAAAGAAAACGTTTCTGAGAAGAGAGATTTTGATCATGTGACATCATTTATCGAGCAGGAAATAGCCAAGATGACAGCAAAAAATCCGGGACTGGAGAAGAAGCTGGATATGGCTAAGACAAGAAAAATGCCGGATATTTCATTGCCGGAGGATTTAGACAGCGAAGAAGATGACTCGAAATTGAAAGAAACAAAACATATAAAAGAGCTTACAAGCGAACAGAAAGCTATATTTTCATATTTCATACCGGTAAAGGGTATGGAGGATCAGATCTGCAAGGCATATAATGCAGTGCTTGATCATTTCAACAGGAAAGAAAACGCATCCACAGGCAACCTCATTATACAGGGAGAGCAGGGTTGCGGAAAGACAATGCTTGCTACAAGCTTTATAAAGGTATTACAAAAAGATGGTGAACAGCTTACAGGAAAGATGGGCAAGATTGATGCTGCCGCACTCAATAAAAAGGATGTGCAGCAGGTAGTCAGAAAGATAACAGGAGGCTGTCTCATCATAGAAAGAGCCGGTGATATCGACCGCAGCATAGCTGCCCAGCTATCATTTTTGATGGAGCATGATATTACAGGAACACTCTATATACTTGAGGATACATCAAAGGGTATAAAGAAGGCTCTCTCAATGGATGAGGGCTTTGCATCCAAGTTCACGGAAAAGATATCGGTTCCTATTTTTACAAATGATGAACTCGTATTGTTTGCCAAATCGTACTCTGCAGAGCTTGGGTACAAGATAGATGAGATGGCTATTCTGGCATTGCATAACAGAATCAGCAATATTGAGAGGATAGACCAGGCTACCACTCTGACAGAGGTCAAGGATATAATTGACGAGGCCATAGACAGGGAGGCTCACAGCGGACTTAAGAAGGCTATAAGTATTCTGACAGCCAGGCGATATACAGATGATGACCGAATTGTACTCAAAGAGGATCATTTCAGGGAAAAATAAATACTTATGGGGGGTATATATATGTGTAATTTTACAGCAATGGATTGTTACCTGTTTGGTCAGGCAACACACTATGATATCTACAAGAAGATGGGTGCTCACTTAGCTGAGCGTAAAGGAAAAAAAGGAGTGTGCTTTGACGTCTGGGCGCCACATGCGAGGGAAGTATACGTGTTTGGTGAGTTTAACGACTGGAATGAGACCAGTCATGAGATGAAGCGTGTAGAGCCGGAAACCATGGGAGTGTATGAGCTTTTTGTACCGGGAGCGCAAAAGGGTCAGATGTATAAGTTTATTATAGTCACTGAACAGGGTGATAAGCTGTACAAGGCGGATCCATACGCAAACTACGCAGAGCTTCGTCCGGGAACAGCGTCAATCATCACAGATATCGAGCACTTCACATGGACTGACAAAGAGTGGATGGATAAGAGAGCAGCAAAGTCAGATGCTGATGTATATTCTTCACCTATGGCTATATATGAGTGTCATCCGGGCTCATGGATGAGACATCCGGGCAGGGATGATGAGGGCTTTTATACATACAGGGAGCTTGCAAAATCACTCATATCCTATGTGAAAACTATGGGATATACACATATTGAGCTTATGGGTATTTCAGAGTATCCGTTTGATGGCTCATGGGGATATCAGGTGACAGGCTACTATGCACCTACATCGAGGTATGGAGAGCCTGAGGATTTTGCATACTTTGTTGATCAGTGCCATAAAAATAATATCGGAGTAATCCTCGACTGGGTACCTGCACATTTCCCAAAGGATGCGCATGGACTTGCCAATTTCGACGGAACAGCCACATATGAGTATGCAGACCCAAGAAAGGGAGAGCATCCCGACTGGGGCACAAAGATATTTGACTACGGCAAGAATGAAGTAAAGAACTTCCTTATCGGAAGTGCACTTATGTGGATAGAAAATTACCACGTAGACGGACTCCGTGTGGATGCAGTTGCGTCAATGCTTTATCTTGACTATGGAAAGAACGACGGACAGTGGGTGCCAAACAAGTTTGGAGGAAATAAGAACCTCGAGGCAGTAGAGTTTTTCAAGCATATCAATACACTCATACTTGGAAGAAATCACGGAACTGTAATGATAGCCGAAGAGTCTACCGCATGGCCAAAGGTAACAGGCAAGGTAGAGGAAGACGGACTGAACTTCAGCTACAAATGGAACATGGGATGGATGCATGACTTCCTTGATTATATGAAGCTGGATCCATATTTCCGTAAAAATAACCACAACAAGATGACATTTGCGATGAGCTATAATGAGAGTGAGAAATATATTCTGGTACTGTCACATGATGAGGTGGTACATCTGAAGTGTTCTATGCTCAACAAAATGCCGGGCTTAGAAGGGGATAAATTCAAGAACCTCATGGCAGGATATGCATTTATGATGGGACACTGTGGAAAGAAGCTTCTTTTCATGGGACAGGAGTTTGCACAGAAGCAGGAGTGGAGTGAGGAAAGAGAACTCGACTGGTATCTGCTTGAGAATCCGGAGCATAAAAAGATCCAGAACTGGGTAAAGGAGCTGCTTCACCTCTATAGGAGAAACCGCTGTCTGTATGAGCTGGATTCAAGCTGGGAAGGCTTTGAATGGATAAATGCAAACGATGCAGACAGAAGCATCTTCAGCTTTATCAGAAAGAGCAAGGATGGCAAGAATAATATGCTCTTTGTCATCAATTTCACACCGGTAGAGAGACCTGATTACAGAGTCGGAGTGCCAAAGCGCAAGACATATCAGCTTGTTTTAGATAGTGAGGATCCTAAGTTTACAGGCAAAACGGTACAAGAGCCTGTAAAGAAGGCTGCAAAGGGCAGAGGCAAGGCAGCAAAACAGTCATATAAGAAGCTGGACTATAAGGCAGTCAAATCAGAGTGTGACGGCAGACCATTTTCATTTGCTTATCCACTTGCGCCTTACGGAGTTGCTGTATTTAAATACTAATATACCGGTAAATAGCAGGGTAAAGGACCGCGCCAATTTAGGGCGCGGTCTTTATTTTTGAGTATTATATGTCGATATATAATAAAAAGATAACTATTCAGAACCACCCCCTCACATATGAGAAAAAAATATCCATAAATAAAGGCTGCAGAGATGGTATATATGCAGGGCACGGAGCAGGAAATATGCAGATAGAGAATTTGATTAATAAAAGCACAGATACGAAAAATACGGACACAAAAACCATAAATGACATGACAGCGGGTATGCGTGTGTCAGACTACATAAAGACAGACAGCAGTGACAATATGTCAAAAAAGGCGGCTGTTGTCGGTTCGTCAAATTCTGTTGATATGTCGGATACGATATATGCAAGACCACAGGCGAAAAACGAAGCCGGGAACAACAATGGCACAGATATGGCAGAAAATCTGCTAAATGATATGAATCAGACCTCAGAAAACAGGCGAAATGATATGATTGTCACTGCAAGCACTACCACGAGTGATGATTACAAAGCTGCAAAGGATGACGGCTACGATGTCATTGTCACTGAGACCGATAAGATAAAAGCAGTGCTGGCAAAGGCAGGTGTAGATATATCCATATATGGAGATGATCTGAGCATGGAGCAGCTTACAGACATCACAGGAAGCCAGACTGAAGCGGCCATGCTTGTCAATCAGATGAAAGCATATGATATTCCTGCTACAGATGACAATATAAAGGCAGGTACAGATGCCATAGACCGGGCAAAGAGCCTTACAAATATATCCAATGAGACAAAGGCATATTTGGTCAGAAATAACATGAATCCGACGGTTTCCAATGTATACAAGGCTACGTACAGCAGCAGTCAGGTACAAGATTACAGGCAGAAAACCAAAATGACGGAGATATCAGATGAGCTGTTTGAGGAGCTTAAGCCACAGCTTAAACAGATATTAGAGGAAGCTCATATAGACAGTAGTGATGAGAATCTGAATCAGTGCAGATGGCTGATAGATGAAGATATAGCCGTTACACCTGATAATGTGCTGCTTGCGAATCAGGTAGACTGCATCAACGCAGCAGAAGAAAATGTGAGCAGTGATTTTTATGCAAGGGCAGTGACAGAAGCACTGGCAATGGGAAAAAAGGCTACAGAAGCCACTATGTCACAAGATGGCCTGACATTTGACATGGCAAAGAAAGCATGTGATGTATTAGGTGAGGCGACTGCAGATGACATTGTCACATTAGAGTCAGATAACATACCTGTCACGATAGAGAATCTGTCAAAGCTTATAGCTGCAAGGGGCAAGGATAGTGCAGCATCGCAAGCCTCAGCAAATAAAGCTGCGGATAATTCGATTACAGACAGCCGGGAAGCAAGGCTTGTGACAGCTCAAAGAAAGCTTGAGGAAGCGAGACTTTCCATGACAGCAGAAGCTAACCTTTCACTCATAAAAAAAGGAGTTTCAATAGACACAGAGCCTATTGAACGTGTAGTGGAGCTGCTTAAGCAGCAGGAAAATAAATACTACGGAGCGCTGTTTGGTGAGAGCAGTGTAGAGGCATCTGATGATAGGGTACGTATGTACAATAATGTCTGTGATATTTTCAATCAGATGAAGCAGCAGCCGGCGTATGTACTGACCCTGGAATCCGCTGATGACACTGTGTATGAGCTGTATACAGCAGGCAAAGCAATGAAGCAGTCATTAGAAGCAGCAGCCTCAGGATATGAGACTCTTATGACATCACCGCGGGCAGATATGGGAGATAGTATGTCAAAAGCATTTCAGAATGTGGATGATATACTTAAAGAACTTCAGATAGATACATCTGAAAGCAATCGCAGGGCTGTGCGGATACTTGCGTACAATAGTACCGACATCACAGAGGACAATATAAAGCAGATAAAGTCTGTAGATGAGCAGGTGCAGAGAGCATTCAGCGATATGACACCGGCGGTGACGATTGAGATGATAAAAAGAGGCATATCACCGCTTGATATGAGCATGAGTGACATAAGTGACACTGCCAGACGGATAAAATCAGAAAATCCTGACGAAAGGGATGAGAAATTCAGCGAGTTTCTCTGGAAGCTTGAAAAGAAAAATGAAATCTCAGAGGAGGAAAGAGACTCATATATAGGCATATACAGGCTTATTTCACAGGTGGAGCAGTCAGATGGTGCTGTGATAGGCTCACTTGTTAATCAGGGAGCAGATATTACAATGAAAAATCTGCTTACAGCGGTCCGGGTACGAGGAAAGAGTGCCATGGACTATAAGGTGGACGATACCTTTGCCGGAGTGGACAGTGTAAGCAGGGGCATTAAAATTGACTCACAGATAGAAAGCGCATATCATACAAACTGCCTAAGGGATGTGCTTGATACACTTTCACCTGAGAAAATGGAGTTTGTGCAGTATGACAGCTGGCTTGATATGACTCCGGAGCAGTTAAGGCAGGCTGTATATGAGGCCAACGAGGATAACGCACTGTCAGAGCAATATGCCACAGAACAGCTAAGACAGTTCAATCAGGCAGTTTCGGTGCCTGAGAACGTATATGCTTTTCTGGAGAAATATGATGTAAAAACAACCGCAGTAAACCTCATGGCTGCGTCACGGCTAATGAAAAATCCGTCAGAGGCAGTAAGAAATCTCTGGGAGCGTGGAGACAGTGCTACGGCAAGGGCTCTTTTGGATGAGACTCTCAGACGGTTTTCTGAGTCGGTCAAAAATCCAAAGGAGCTTGCGCAGGCGCAGGAAACGCTGGCTGATACAGCAGAGCATGTTATGGATTCGATGATTATAGAGGATAGGCACACAGGCTCAATAGACCTCAGACAGATGAAGCTATTATGCAGTCAGCTAAGGATAGCTTCAAATATGTCGAGACAGGAAAACTATATTGTACCAATAGAGACTGCAGACGGGGTCACAGGTATGAAGCTTCGCATAGTAAGAGGTGAAGATAAAAAGGGACTGGTTGACATATTCCTTGAGGATAAAAAATGCGGCAGGGTAGCTGCATATTTTGAGGCAAAGGAAAACTCAGTATCTGCTATGATAGTCACAGACGATGAGCAGACTAAAAAGCTGTTTGAAGACAATATCACTATGTTTGAGGCAGGAATAAGTGATGGTGAACAGCGTGTGCGCATAGATGTGGCACTGGAGCATGATATATCTGCAAAAGAGTCTAAGATGTCAGATATGAAATCGAATACTGAGTCAGATAATGAGACAAAAAAGCAGCTTGATGGCGGTGAAAGTGTCCAGACAACCAGACTATATCACATCGCAGAGCAGTTTATTGTAAATGTCCAGAGGGTGATTGCGCAAGATAGTCTGTAACACCGATATATATTGCATGTGCCAGGTCATCCTGATAGTTTTTGTCAGTAAGAAGAAGTGTCTCAGCAGGATTACTCAAGAATCCACATTCTACGATTACGGTCGGGGATGTGGATTTTTTAAGTATAAAGTATTCTTTATTGGGCTTAATGCTTCGTGGCTTTGCGACACAAAGAGAAGTGTTTAAAGCTCCAAGAACAGAGGATGCGAGCTCTTTTCCTGCATCAGAGGCTTCATAATAGAATACCTGTGGACCGCAGCTTGAACTGTCCTCAAAGCTGTTTTGATGGATACTGATGCTGACTGCCACATTGCTTTTAGACATCAGGGCAGTTCTCTTTGTGAGATCATCTGTCTTTGGATGCTTGGAATTATCCGGGGCGAGGTCGCAGTCGGTGGTTCTGGTCATGACAACAGTAAAGCCTCTGTTTTCAAACAGCTGTTTAAGAGCCATTGCAATACTGAGGTTGACATCCTTTTCCATGACGCCGGAGGTGGAAATCTTACCGGGATCACTTCCACCATGTGCTGGTTGTAGTTTACGCAAATTGTGATATGTATTCCCCAGTATATATGGGGAGTTAGAAATGTATTGAGATTAGATAGCCTTTTTCTCCAAGTCCTCACAGTAAACGCTTGAAAATAAATGTTCCAGTTCATTTCCGAAGTTGTATGAGATTTTAAGTTTGCGGTTTTCATAAACTGTTATCTGGTCTATCATTTCCACAATAATATCTCTGTCTAATTCTTCAATGTCTTTCAGTTCCAACAACCGCCTTAACCACGGTGTTTCAAAAACATCTTCTGTTACACTTTCTTTTTTCTTTTCTTCCAGCGTTTCAATCTGTTTGGAGTAAAGCGTTTCTTTTTGTTGATAGTCCTCTCGATAAGAAAGAAATTCTTCTTTAGAAATCAGTTCGTCTTTGTAATCTTCATAAATTGACTTTTTCAGTTTCTTTACTCTTTCAAGTTCTGTTTTTAACTTTGTCAGTTCTATGTCAGTTGATTTTCTGATTTTTGTTGCTGTGAAAGATTGTGATTTTACAAGCTCCTGCAAATTCTCTACATTGCGGATAATCTGCTTTAAATCGCCCAGCACAATATCATTCAATACTTGAAATGGGAGAGTATGCGGAGTGCAATAGTCCTTTCCACTTCTTTTGTAAGTTCCACAATAGAATGAATAAGACCTGCTTCCGTCTGCACGTCGCCAGAAATTTTTCATCATTGCCCGACCACAATCGCCACACTTTATAAAGCCTGCAAAGATATTTTTATTTGTTTCCAAGTCAATATCCCTATGCTTCTTTGTCAGCAGTTTTTGTACCTTATCCCACAGTTGACGGTCTATAATCGGTTCATGCGTATTTTCAACTCTTATCCAGTTTTCTTTCTCAACTGGTCGCTGTTTGCTTCTCATACGCTGATGTTTCTTCCCTTGTATCATGTTGCCGATATACATTTCATTTTTCAACATGATATTTACTGTTGAATACGTCCAATAGGAAGTTTTCTCCAAACGGTTGCAATTTTTATAATTTTCACCGTTGAGCTTTTTATATTCCGACGGACAAAGGATACCCTCTGCATTTAGTATTTTTGCAATGCTTTGTTTTCCTATTCCTTGTGCATACATAGTAAATACTCGTTTTACAACTTCGGACGCATATTCATCAATCACAAGTTTATTCTTATTTGCAGGAGATTTCTTATAGCCATAGCTTGTAAATGCTCCGATAAATTCTCCTGCTTTCTGCTTTGATTTTACAGTCGCTTGAACTTTATTAGAAATATCTCTGGCATACTGTTCGTTAAATATATTTTTAATAGGAAGTAACATATCGTATGCCTGCTTCATACTATCAATATTATCTGTTACAGAAATAAAACGAACATTAAGCTCTGGAAATATTCTTTCCAAATATCGCCCCGTATCAATGTAATCTCGTCCAAAACGGGAAAGGTCTTTTACAACAACACAATTTACCTTGTTATCTTCAATGTCAGCAATCATTCTATGAAAGTCTGGTCTATCGAAATTCGTTCCCGTAAAACCGTCATCAATATAAACATCATATAAGATAAAGTCATCATGCTTATTCACATATTCTGTTAAAAGTTTTCTCTGATTTCCTACACTATCGCTTTCTTCCTTATCTCCGTCCTCTCGTGATAATCTGATATAAATAGCTACGTTAAATAAGCTTGAACCTTTTTGATAAATCATTTTTCCACCTATTCAACTGCCGTACCTATAATAATATCATACAATAAAGTACGGCTTCTTTCCATGATTTTCAAAGGTTTTCCCCTCTTGATATGCGTTTTTAATATGAGATTTCACGATACGGATAAGTAATTCTTCTACAGAAAATTTACATAAAAATTCTCGTTCTACAATATATTGTGCAGGTTTTTTTTTAGTCAATGTATCAGCTCCCTTAATCAACTATCTATTCTCAACATACGCACATAGGCTTATCCAATATGCGTATTTTTCACAATGTTACAGAAGCAAACAGATGGTATTGGAAAGCTTTGTTAGTATCTCAACTATTCCCATTCTTGTGGGCAGAACTGCACCATATCGGTACGGAAAGGTGTGATTTGTTGCAGGAATTTGAAAAGATTTGAAAAAATTTTCGGATACAAAAAAGCCCGCACAAAACATGAATTTTGTGCGAGCTACTGGGATAGTGTATTTAATTGTAGATAGTATGCTGTTAAATCAGATTTGAATATATCGAATTGTACTTAAAGCTTAAAGGCACATTCATCACTCCATTTTTGGTTTGGATGTTTCAATGTAATAAATATGTTCCTTGTTCCACTGTTTTAAACAAAAACAAAATTCGATAACAGCCAAAGCAATATTATATGTATGGGATAGAAAATATAAAAGAGATATTTACACTTTTTTCCTCGTTGATGATTGTATGATAGTATTAGCGGAAGAGCAAGAACCATAATCCACTGATACTGAATTGTAAATATATTCCCTCCTACATCCATAGGAGAAATTCCACCTATTATAGACAATAGATATTCCATACCATGGGAAAGCCCTGTTCCTATTATCGGAATTAATTCCTTGATTTTCCATAAAATAATGGGAACAATATTAGTGGACATAAAAAACATATACACAACAACAAATATCATATACGACAGAATAAGTCTTTTCTTGTTGTCATAAGCTAAATACATTATAATTCCTAAAACAACAAAAATAAGTCCCCCTTCCGTTGTAAACACACTTCCCAAAAGAGCTGGTATCAGATAGAAGCATATTGTTTCCGTATACATATTACTAATTGAACTCAGATAACCACATACTATACATACAATAACTTGATAAGCAATATATAAACTTAGTACTTTTATCCAGGAAACAGCCTTTTGGTTTTTTCTTATTTCTAAGATTTCACATATGCATGCAACGATAAATAATGTTCTAAAGAAATTTAATTCAATTTGTGTACTCATTTGAATAACAGCCATCACAATACTTGCTAAATATAGCCTCAATATATACATCCGCTTAGAACTAGTATACTTTACGCCATTAACAACACCAAAAATAAAAATAGGTGCAGCGATTCGTCCTATCCAATGTAACGGCAAAGACATTGGCAAATCAGGAAAGAAATAAGCTATATGGTCTAAAAACATAGCAATCATAGCTATTATTTTTAACTGAAATATATTCATTAACAATACTCCTTGATTTTATTTTAAAAATATGATATTATAAATTAATCAAAAAAACAAGGTGAAAGGAGAAATTTCATGTGTAAGATATCCAAAAAAAATATTTTCGCTTCTTTATTGGCAGTGTCTATGATTTTCACAATGATGTCGACAACTGTTGTTCATGCTCAGTCAGTTAAAGATGGAAGTAATGAGGTAACCGTTACACCAAATGTTGGAGTTTCTTATGTTTCTCCAGAAGAAACTATTTAAACAAGAGGTACATCAAGACCTAGTAAGGTATGGAACATCAAGAGTAAAGGGCAATACGATTTTGCTGGTTCCTCTCATTATCAAAACTTGTATACTAATTATAAGTTTACAGGAAAAACGAGTTATAAGGTTTATGTAGAGAACACCGGAGATAATCCAATTACTGTGACAGCTAAAAGGCTTACTAAGACTTATGGCTCTACAAAAATTAGTGCTGGTAAAACTGGTTCTTTTGAGTTTTCTAATATTAAAAGCGATACTGAGTTTTATATTGTTTTTGAAGGAAATGGATACTCATTTAGCGGACATGTAAAATAACTTAAATACAGAAGAGAGTAAACGTTATGCTTGCTCTCTTTTTATATTAGAATCCTCCAGCTGCTACCCCTATGTAGAACAAGCTCATACTGCGATACCTGAGTCGCCTTTGTCTGATTATTAAGAAATTATACGGCAACGCGTGCTTTCACATTGCTTGTCTGTTCTCTCTTAAATTTCTTCTTTTTCTTATATTTTCGTTGTTTTCATCACTTGCGTTATCTACAACCTCCATGGCCCGGGTCTATTACAATAACAGTTGAATTAGTGTTTTTGCCGGTGTTTTTTGCAAGAGCGCAGACACCTCTTCCGAGGTAGAAGGACAGAATAAAGAGAGCTAAAATAAGACAGTATTTGTTTTTCTTAATAATGTACATATATTTTTTCATATAAGATACCTATAAAAAACCCGATGCACATAGAAGGCATCGGGTGTGTTTGTATATTATATGATTGGCTGATATCATTTATAACCTATAAAAGGTACTGAGTTAGACTGTAGCTGTAAAGGTACGGCCTCTTTCAGTAAGCCTTAAGCAATCAGTTCAGATATTTGATAACAGTATCCCAGACAGATGAATTCTCAAAGCCAAGCTTCCAGAATGCTGCACCGGCGAGCTTATTGTCGTCAACGAGCTTGAGCCTTTTCTCTAAAGATGTAGTGTCCTCGAGCCATACCTTGTACAGCTTGTTGGATACAGACCACTCAGCGTAGTTCTGACCGGATTCCTCATCAAGAGCAGCAGTGGCATTGTTTGTGGCAAGCTGTGCTGCAGCTGCGTCCATACTATATACCTGTGAGGCAACAGTGTACTTTGACTGATCCTCGGTATCTGTTACGGCATCATCGTCCTCCTTTGGAGTGAGCTCCCATATTCTGGTATAAAAAGGCATGCCGAGAATAATCTGGTCAGCGGGAACCTCCTTCAGAGTGGATTCAACACCCTCAGTTACCCACGGAATGGAAGAAACTGAGCCGGCATCAGAGCCCTTATAGTGTTCATCGTATCCCATAATCACAATATAATCGGCAAAGTTTGCCATATCAGAGCGATTGAAGAACTTGTTGAAGCTGGCAGGTACTGTGACATCAACTGAAAGTGATATACCGTTATTGTGACACTTTATGGCGAGCTCTCTGATAAACTCGATGTAAGAGTCTCCATATGCTGCTTCTGTGATATTTTCAAAGTCAATATTTACACCATCAAGCTCATAGTTAAATGCAGCCGACATAATCTGATTGATCAGGGTAGTTCTCGTGGATGTATGTGTGAGCACATATGCTGCATCTACATCAGTATTTTCAAAGTTGCTGAACAGTCCCCATACCTCGATGCCCTGGGAATGGCAGTAGCTGACATAATCCTTGCTTGCTATATCTGCCAGATTACCGTTGTTGTCATTTAAATAAAACCAAGTTGGTGACATTACATTTATGCCCTTGGTTGATGAAATTACCTGGGGCACTTTACTGTTTGCTGACTGGCTTGTTACCTGATTCCAGGCAAGACAGATATCCTTATCCTTCTTGATATGCGTAAAGGTCTCTTCTTCATAGTCAGGATTCGTAAGCTTAGTTTTTTTGCTCTCGGACAGAGCCTTGCCCTTTATATATCCAATAACACCATCCTCAGTGGCAATCTTATCCCATTTGTCACCGGAATCAAGAATAGTAATCTTGTCATCCTTTTTCACCTCTTTTAGAATAGGGCTCTTTATGCCGCCCTTTACGCGGACCTGGGTAGACTTGTTTACAGTGGCACTGTCTATTTCATCCCATTTGCTTGTGATGACGATGCGTGCCGGGTCATCATATGACTTAAAGGTGATATTGGAGTACTGTTTTACATAGTCTAAAGCGATAAGCGCAGAGTCAGAGGTGGCTTTCACGATCGGATAGCCAAAGTCATTGGTCTGCTTGGTGACACTGTAGCTATTGCTGTCAGCCGCCGCTGAGATGATATCAGATGCGGTTGTGTAAAGAAGCACATTCTCATTTGCATCCCAGTAAAATCTGGAATTTAATGAGTCGTGAACAAATTTGTAATCAACGTATATTTTTTTATCTATTATTTTAGCCTTGTAATCGGATAGCTCATTATCTACAATGAGAGCAGCCTCATCATCAGAAGAGATATTGAAATACTCTTTAAGATCCTCTGTCTTTTTCGTAGGGGTGTATTTATTGATAAGAGCAGTTATACCCATTATTATTACAACGAGGATAATAAGTCCGGTTACTATAAGTGCAGGCAATAATTTCTTTTTCATGTGTAAAAATCCTTTCCTATTATTTGGTGTCGAAATTGCTTAAGCTAATTATACCATTGTGAAATAGCATATTCAAATAATATGAAATAAATTTGTAATAAATTAAGAAATTTGTTTATGCATTTTGGCGCGGAAGGAGCAAAAGCTTCCCCCGCGCACATAGCTTTCTTTTTAAAATATGTCTTTTGGTTGTCTTTTTGCATTTAAACGGGGTAAAGAACCAAAAATATGCTGACATCGATTTCTTGTATAATTGAGAAAAAATGATATTAATCATTAATTATTGACAGTTTATAGAAATTGATATTTCCGGAGCTTTCCACACCCAATTTAATTGCTGATTTTTAGTTTCGTTTAATTTGATAAAATATCTGTAAAAATTCCAATATATAAATATAGTTTATTCTTCTATAAAAATACCTCCGTCTATATATAATGATTATGAGTAAAAACTGATAAGTAACAAATGGCCTTATGTCATGAAGCGCTCTGTGGCATTAAAAGTATAAGCCCTCCGAAGGCTTCGGACATAAAATTGATAAACAGCTGGTTAAAGATGTCATTTTGCATCGTGATATTAATTCCTTTCTGATATCTTATCCAGAGTGCCAAACAGGCTGGTATTGATGAGGAACGGGTCCTCTAAGTAAGGAAAGCCTACCACCGGATACTTAAAATGTTTATGGTTAATTGTCTTTTTCTTTTCCACGAGATTAAACAATATTTTTACGCTTTCTGAATCAGTTATTTTGTTTGAATTGAATAGCTCGATAATTCTGTTAAAAGCGCCCCGGTTCCATTTACTTATTGTACACACAGCGATTCTTACGTCACACCTCATAAATTCCTTTAAGGTGTTTGGATTAAGTATGCCGAAATCAATAATCACACGCTCGTATCTCATGTTTAAAATCTCAGTTAGTGTGGACATGACTGCGTGAGGAAAGAAATCTACATTCTTATAAGTAAAAACCTTTTCGTCTGCTGTCTTTGACAGTGAAAGAATTTCGTGTGTACCATTCAGCTCAACATAGGCGGTTCTATACATGCATTTATTGCTCATATAATTACAAAGAGCAAGGCTTATATGTGTTGTGCCTACATTGTGAACGCTGCCACAGACCCCAACTAACTGTGGTGCAGAATGGACTTTCTTAAATATCCTTTTAAAGTGTCTGATAGTGATGTTCCTCCCTTTAGTTCTAACAGCTTTTGAATCAGCGTTTCCTTTTTAACTGAGCTCTTAAACATATCGCTGTCATAAGGAAAGTGATAAACACTGCAATTAAGTAGTGCCGCAATCGCGGAGGCATCTTGTCTGCTGCACATATTACATATAACACTCAGGGAAGCTGTCATTTTTTTGATAATAGAATGATTCCTGTAGATATCATTCAGGTGCCAAAAGCTGCCGTTACATACATATAATACGAGATCCATGTCATATATTTTCTCGTTGCACACGTCAGTGCCAAGGTCGTATATCTGTATAGCATCCTTTGGAATATTAAACTGTATACCGTCACTGTAGTCGGGTATGCCCTGAAAGCTTTTGTAATAATAATATCCGTTTTTCTGCTTAAAAATCTGCAGTCCGTCGTGATTACCATGGCAAAGTACGCTTTTTGCTGAGTCTATGTAGATACCATGATATCCAAGGATATTGAGTTCGCAGGTGAGTGAAACGGCCACGTGGGTGGAGCCGCAGCCTCTGTGACTGCCTAAAACTGCTATTTTGTGTATGAGATGTGGCTGACCGGTTAATTTTTGAATTTCCTGAATTTCCTGATATAGCTCTGCGACAGTCACGTAACGCAGTGATGCATCAGATGTTGTTGCTTTTTGGATAATATGCTGAAACTTATGGGAAAAGCTGTTTGGGGTAAAGGTCAGTATATACTGCAGAAGCTGACCTAAGCTGTAAATGTCTGCCGCCTGTGTAATTGTATCCTCGGTAAAGCATTCGGGGGCAGAGAATTCTATATTCCCATAGTGATTGAAGTTATTTCCATCCTGGATAACATATGCCGATACGCCAAAATCGATAAGCTTAAGCTTATTGTGGCATACTATAATATGCTCCGGTTTAAGGTCCCTGTAAATAATGGGAGTAGATATCTGTGTATGCAGATAGATAAAAACATTGCATAATTGTTCACAAATATTAAAAAATAAACCTGGGGAAATTAACTGCTGATGAAGCAAAAATGAATCTAATGTCTCGCCGTCGATATATTCCTCGACGATATAGTAAAAAGCATTGTCCTCTTCGAAGTCAAATATACGTGGTATAGACGGATGCTCAAGAGACTTGAGTAGTCTTGCTTCTGATAATGCGGATTCGGAGAAAGCAGAAGATTTAGGAACTTTCTTTAGAGCTCTCTCCTGATCCATAGATATGTGTCTGACAAGCGTAACGCTACCGGAGCTGCCGGTTCCGAGATCTTTAATCATCTCATATTTGTCAAACAAAGAATGATTTGTATTTTTCATACGCTCCTTTTGGGTCGAGCGCACATCTCATGGATAACTTATAACATACCTGTAAAATAATTGCAACACTTTTTTTATTTTTTTTTAATAGGCCTCGCGCTTTACAATATGACCGGTGTTTATTATAATAGTTTTACGATTTACACGGATATTTTCGGAAAAGGATGTGAAAAATATGAAAATTGAGAAGGTAAATGATAATCAGATCCGCTGTACTCTTACCAGAGAGGATCTTGAGGACAGACATATAAAAATAAGCGAACTGGCATATGGATCAGCGAAGGCGAAAAGCCTTTTTAAAGATATGGTAGAGCAGGCCAATTACGAGTTTGGCTTTGAAACAAATGATATTCCACTCATGGTGGAGGCAATTCCACTGCCATCAGAGTCTATAGTGCTTATCATCACAAAGGTTGAATATCCGGATGAGCTTGACACCAGATTTTCAAAGTTTTCAGAGGCAGATGACGACTTTACGGACTTAGGAAATGCAGGACAGCCTCCGGTGATAAAGGGAGCTGCTGATATTTTGGAGCTGTTTGAGCGTATCAAGAAGGAAAATGAGAAGACAGCTGACAGTGAGCAGAGCACTGATGATATTACAGAAGAACAGGCTGAGGCTGACGTAGTCAAGCTGTTTGTTTTTGATAAATTTGATGATGTGCGCAGGATTTCGCATGTGCTTGACGGCTTTTACAGCGGCAGAAATGACTTATACCGCGACGCTTCAAGCAATAAGTACTATCTTGTGGCCCACAAGAGTGAGCATACTCCGAAGGAATTCAACAAGGTGTGCAATATCATTTCAGAGTACGCATATCAGAAGAACTATGTGCCTGCCAATGAAGCATTTTTCAAGGAGCATGGTAATGTGATTATTGAAGAAGCTGCCATCCAGACGTTAGTGGCACTTTAACAGAATATTGATTGCAAATAAAAGGGATAATCAAAGTTCTTTAGGGTTTGCCAATCTATTTTAGGGTTTGTCGATAGGG
>ERZ825525.839-NODE-839-length-33885-cov-9.088176_pt1 | contig 33885 bp, 30 predicted proteins | sample MGYA00519930_ERZ825525 | MGnify/ENA primary metagenome ERZ825525 (study PRJEB31778, sample SAMEA3449203) | human gut metagenome | biome: human gut; feature: human-associated habitat; material: faeces | place: United Kingdom | collected 2010/2012 ... | reverse complement strand
TGTCAACACCTTTTTCCCGCATTTTTCAACTTTTTTATCCCTGCCAGAAGGTGGGGTTATGGTCTGTACAGTTATAATTTCGTTCACTTCTTGCAAGCCATATACACCTATATTATAATGTGCCAAAAGGCGGCCCCGGGGGAATGGGACCGCCTTTTGGCAAGAGATGAAAGAAAAGAACAGAAGGGAGTATCTGATGGGTGCTCTCGCCGCCCCGTCAGTCCAGGATGTTGGAAGCTGTCACCCAGCGGCCCGCGTCCTGCCGCAGGGTCACGCTGCCACCAGGATAGCGCAGGGTCACGGTGCCGTCGGGGTTGTGGCAGCCGTACTGGAAGCGGACATAGCCCGCGTCACCGGCCGGTGCATAGTACGCGTCGAAATCCGCCAGGTATACCAGGCCGTGGAAGGCGCTGTCGGACATATCCGCCAGACCAAGCCCCGTGCAGCGCAACAGCAGATCCTCTAGCTCCACCGCCGTCAGGCGGGCGCAGCCGTCCATACCCAGCTGCCGCAACTCCCGGTCGGACAGCTCCCGGCTTCCGGCTCCGGCGGCAAACAGGGATGCCAGATCCATATCCTCCGCCCGGTCATAGGAGGCGGCCAGGAACAGGTTGGGTCCCCGGGACGGCAACACATTGAAGCAGCTGCCGCCGAACCAGCGGAGCTCCTGCTCCGTCAGCAGGCTGGCCCCCTGGGGCAGGGTCACCCGGGGCTCCTCCGCCGGGGCTGCGTCCTGTCGGACCGCCGGGGCGGAGAAATGCACAGGCTCGACGGTATTCCTCGCTACGCTCTGCCCGCGCAGGCCGCAGGCACACAGCCCCAGCATCAAGCACACTGCCAGCAGCAATACCGTCTTCTTCATGGCGACTCCTTTCCCGAGGTGAATGTTGGTTTTTCCCTTACTGTACTTGTAGTATACAGGAGTTTCCCGGCAAATTCATCTCAAAATGGTGAATAATAGTTACAAAACGGTGACAATATGGTTAAAATTTGGTACACCTTATTTCGCGGTTGCAATAGGGACGGAGATACGATATAATCATAAATTAGGTATTTTCACAGGAAGGAACACTTCGCTCATGTGGTACATTGTGTTATTCGCCGCCCTGTTGGGGGCGGATCAGCTTATCAAATACTGGACGGTGGAGCACCTGGCTCTGGGGGAGTCGGCGGCGTTTCTGCCGGGGATCGTGCAGCTGACCCGGGTACATAACTACGGCGCGGCCTGGTCCAGCTTCTCCGGCCAGACCACGGCCTTGGCGGTGGTGACGGTGCTGCTGATGGCGGCGGTGGCGTATCTGCTGGTGCGGCGGATCGTGCGCCATCCCCTGGGCGTGATCGCCGGGGTGATGATCCTGGCCGGAGGCGTGGGAAACCTCATCGACCGGCTTTTCCGGGGCTATGTGGTGGATATGTTCGACCTGACCCTGTTTTCCTATCCGGTGTTCAACTTCGCCGACTGCTGCGTGGTGGTGGGGGCGATTCTGGGGGCCGTGTACTACCTGTTCTTCTACGACAAATACGACAAGAGGGAACGTCCGCATGGAAACGATACGCCTGACGGTGACAAGTGAAGAAGCGGGACAGCGGGCGGACAGCCTGCTGGCCCGGCGGCTGGAGGGCCTGACCCGGTCCGCCGCCGCAAGGCTCCTGGAGGAGGGGCGGGTCACGGACCGGGGCCGCCCGGCGGCGAAGAACCTGCGGGTCCAGCCGGGCCAGGTGCTGGAGGTGCAGCTGCCGGAGCCGGAGGAGCCGGAGGCCCGGCCCCAGAATATCCCCCTGGACGTGGTGTATGAGGACCGGGACGTCATCGTGGTGAACAAGCCCACGGGCATGGTGGTGCATCCGGCCCCTGGGCACCCGGACGGCACCCTGGTCAACGCCCTGCTGTATCACTGCGGGGAGAGCCTGTCCGGCATCGGGGGCCAGAAGCGTCCCGGCATCGTCCACCGCATCGACCGGGACACCAGCGGCCTCATTATCGCCGCCAAAAACGATGCAGCCCATCTGGCCCTGGCGGCCCAGCTGGCGGACCACACCCTGGCCCGGACCTATGAATGTCTGGCAGTGGGGAATTTCCGGGAGGACAGCGGCACCGTGGACGCCCCCATCGGCCGCCATCCGGTGGACCGCAAGCGCATGGCGGTGGTGCGGCAGGGGGGCCGGGAGGCCGTGACCCATTGGGAGGTCATCGCCCGGTATCCCGGCGTCACCCATCTGCGCTGCCGTCTGGAAACCGGCCGCACCCACCAGATCCGGGTCCATCTGGCCTATATCGGCCACCCCATCCTGGGGGACACGGTGTACGGGGCCAAAAAGTCCGTGGCCGGGCTGACGGGCCAGTGCCTCCACGCGGTGGGCCTGCGGTTCATCCACCCCCGCACCGGGGAGCCGGTGGAGCTGACCTGCCCCCTGCCGGAGGAGTTCGTGCGCATGCTGGAAAAGCTGCGGCGGAACGCGTGAAGCATGAGATATGAAAATGAGGATGTGCCTATGATCGGCTTTTATGACTATACGGTGCTGGCCACCTACGCCGCCACGGCCCTGGGGGTGACGGGTATGTTCCAGGCGGTGGAGGGGCGGCACCTGACCGCTGTGTTCTGCCTGCTGGCGGCGGGACTGCTGGACTGCTTCGATGGCCGCATTGCCCGCACCAAAAAGGACCGCAGCCATCAGCAGCAGTCCTTCGGCATCCAGATTGACTCACTCAACGACGTGCTGTGCTTCGGAGCGCTGCCGTCGGTGGCGGGCTACTGCGCCTGGAGCCGGTGGAGCGATGCCCCAACTCCGGTATGGTATGGGGCGGCGCTGTGCGTGTTCACCCTGGCGGGACTGATCCGGCTGGCGTATTTCAACGTCACCGAGGAGGAGCGCCAGCAGACGGAGGGCGGCGGGCGGAAATACTATCTGGGCCTGCCCATCACAGCCAGTGCCCTGGTCTTTCCGCTGTTTTACCTGCTGGGCCTGCTGCTGCCCGGCGGGCCGTATATCCTGGCGGCGGGAATGCTGCTGCTGGCGGCGCTGTATGTGACCCCGCTGCGCATTCCCAAGCCCGGCCTTGCCGCCATCTGCCTTCTTTCGGCGGTGGGGGCTCTGGAGCTGGCGGGGCTGATCCTGGCCGCTCTGGGGCGGCTGTGACCGGAAGGTCCCCTGTCCATATTTGACCAATTTGTGAATTTTTGAATTTTTTCCAAAATCCCCCTTGCAAAATCCAAATAGTGTGGTATGATAATCAGCGTTAGCACTCCAGGAAGTCGAGTGCTAACGCTGAACTCGTTTATTATGTAAAGATATAAGGAGGAACCAACTATGAAACTGACACCGCTTGCTGATCGCGTTGTGCTGAAGATGACGGAGGCGGAGGAGACCACCAAGGGCGGCATCATCCTCACCGGCTCTGCCAAGGAGAAGCCCTCTGTGGCGGAAGTGATCTCCGTGGGCCCCGGCGGCGTTGTGGACGGCAAGACCGTTACCATGACCGTCAAGCCCGGCGACAAGGTCATCACCGACAAGTATGCCGGCACCAAGGTCACCCTGGAGGACGTGGAGTATATCATCGTCAAGCAGGCTGACATCCTGGCTATCGTTGAGTAAAAAATTCGCTGTCTGTTTTAATTAGGAGGCAATATTATGGCTAAGATTATCAAGCGCGGCGAGGAAGCCCGCAAAGCTCTGGAGTCCGGCGTCAATCAGCTGGCCGATACCGTAAAGATCACCCTGGGCCCCAAGGGCCGCAACGTGGTGCTGGATAAGAAGTTCGGCACGCCCCTGATCACCAACGACGGTGTGTCCATCGCCAAGGAGATCGAGCTGGACGATCCGTTTGAGAACATGGGCGCTCAGCTGGTGCGTGAGGTATCCACCAAGACCAACGACGTGGCCGGCGACGGCACCACCACCGCCACCCTGCTGGCCCAGGCCATGATCCGCGAGGGTCTGAAGAACCTGGCCGCCGGCGCCAACCCCATCGTCATGAAGAAGGGCATGGCCAAGGCCGTGGATGCCGCCGTGGCCGCCATCCGCCAGCAGAGCCAGAAGGTCAACGGCACCGACGACATTGCCCGCGTGGGCACCGTCTCCTCCGGCGACGCCTTCATCGGCAAGCTCATCGCCGAGGCCATGGAGAAGGTCTCCGCCGACGGCGTCATCACCATCGAGGAGTCCAAGACCGCCGAGACCTATTCCGAGGTGGTGGAGGGCATGATGTTCGACCGGGGCTATATCACCCCCTATATGGTCACCGACACCGACAAGATGGAAGCCCTCATCGACGATGCGTATATCCTCATCACCGACAAGAAGATCTCCGTGATCTCCGACATTCTGCCTCTGCTGGAGCAGCTGGTCCAGGCCGGCAAGAAGCTGTTTATCATCGCCGAGGACGTGGAGGGCGAGGCTCTGAGCACCCTGATCGTCAACCGTCTGCGGGGCACCCTGAACGTGGTGTGCGTCAAGGCTCCCGGCTTCGGTGACCGCCGCAAGGAGATGCTCCAGGATATCGCCATCCTCACCGGCGGCCAGGTCATCAGCGAGGAGCTGGGTCTGACCCTGAAGGATGCCACCGTGGATATGCTGGGCCGTGCCCGCCAGGTGAAGGTCACCAAGGAGAACACCATCATCGTCGACGGTATGGGCGACAAGCAGGCCATTGCCGACCGCGTGGCCCAGATCCGCGCCCAGATCGGCAACACCACCAGCGAGTATGACCGCGAGAAGCTCCAGGAGCGGCTGGCCAAGATGGCTGGCGGCGTGGCCGTCATCAAGGTGGGCGCTGCCACTGAGACCGAGATGAAGGAGAAGAAGCTGCGCATCGAGGATGCCCTGAACGCCACCAAGGCCGCCGTTGAGGAAGGCATCGTGGCCGGCGGCGGCACCATCTTCGTCAACATCATCCCCGCCGTCACCGCCCTGCTGGCCGACGTCGAGGGCGACGAAAAGACCGGCGTGCAGATTGTGGCCAAGGCTCTGGAGGAGCCCATCCGCCAAATTGCCGCCAACGCCGGCCTGGACGGCTCCGTGATTCTGGAGAAGGTCCGCACCTCCGGCAAGAACGGCTACGGCTTCGACGCCTACAAGGAGGAGTATTGCGACATGATCGCCAGCGGCATCGTGGATCCCGCCAAGGTCACCCGTTCCGCACTGGAGAACGCCGCCAGCGTCTCCGGCATGGTGCTGACCACCGAGTCTCTGGTGGCCGACAAGCCCCAGCCCGCAGCTCCCGCAGCCCCCGCACCCGACATGGGCGGCATGGGCGGCATGTATTAATCCCCCCGCAAGGGCATAACCGCATAACAAAAACCGGCGCCTGCATAGCAGGCGCCGGTTTTCAGCTTGTCAAAAACGGCTTTTTGACAAGACGAGGACTATATCGCAGCAGTCTTTTCCCCGGTTGGCAAGGGTGAACGGGCAATTTTTTCTCCGGCGTCGACTATTCCCGGCCCGGCAGGATGGGAAAGCGCAGGACGATGCAGAAGCGGCCGTCCTCCGTTCCGTGGGAGACGCTGCCCCCCAGGGCGCTCATGACGTCCTCGCAGATCACCAGGCCATAGCCGCTGTCACCGGCGGCGGTTTTGACGGTTTTGCGCAGGACGGCGTTGCTCTCCCGCAGCACCAGGAAGCCCTCCTCCACAGACGCCGTAAGCTCCACGGGCTCGCCGGGGGAGCCGTGCTTGACGATGTTGGCGCATATGTTGTCGATCAGGCGCATCAGCAGGGTGATGTTGGCCCGCATGCGGAAGGGCCCGCCGGTCCGGTCGGCGTAGTCCAGGCGGAAGCGGTTGCTGGTGAGGAAATTGTTGATGCTGGAGGACACCTGGGCCAGCAGTTCCTGGCCGTTGTAGGTATCCAGAGGCAGGGTCCGGCAGTTCTCCTCGAAGGCGAACAGGTCGTCGGTCAGACGGCGGATGTGGTTGGTTTTTTCCAGGGCCCGGTCGATGAACAGCGCAGCGCTCTCAGGGCTGCCGGCATAGCCCTTGGACAGCAGCTCCAGATACCCAATGACCACCGTCAGCGGGGTGCGGATATCGTGGGCAATGGACTTGACGAACTGCTCCTTCTGCTTGAGCTTGGCGTCCTCCGTCAGCAGCAGCAGCTGGATGGTGTCCCCCAGGTGGTTGATGTTGGCGGCCAGGGTGGACAGCTCCGTGCTGCCCCGGATGGGGATCTGGCGGCTGAAATTCTTGCTGCACAGAGAGGAGACGTTCTGCTCCATCTCCTCGATGTACCGGATGTGCTTCTGAAACAGGAGATAGAACCCCGCCACAAAGGAGATCAGGAACAGCCCGGCGCATATGCCCTTGCGCAGGGAGGTATAGGCCTGGTCGAAATAGCCGCTGAAATACACCTTGCAGGTTTCGTCCGCCAGCCGGAGGCGATATTCATAGGTGGGCAGGACCTTGGAGCCCCAATAGAAGTGCTCCTGGTCCTCCTCGGTATAGGTCATGTTATAGGACACGAAGGAGTTGTAGCACAGGGCCTCGTTCTGGCGGATGACCATCAGGGAGACGTAGTGATACCGGTCGTTCCACTGGGTGAAGGGCTTGCCGTCGGTGCTGACCAGGTGATTCTCCTGGGCAAAGCGCTGCAGGTCCTGAAAATGCCGGTCCGACAGGCGGCGGAACACCGCAGGCTCCGTGGCATACTGCTGGAAGAAGCGGGTCAGCGCCGCGTTGGCTCCGGCGTATATGGCGGCGCTGACGGCCACGGCCAGCAGGATCTCCAGAACGATCCGGGTGCTGAGCCGGTGAAACAGCTTAGTCAATGTAGTACCCCTTTCCCCATGCGGTTTTCAGAATGGTGGGATGCTTGCAGTCCGCCTCGATCTTGTGCCGGAGCTTGAAGATGTGCACCATGACGATGTTGTTGGCGGCATAGCTGTACGGCTCGGTCCAGATGGCCTCATAGATATCCTGAATGGACAGCACCTGGCCCCGGTGCTTGAGAAACAGGTGCAGGATTTCATACTCCGTATAGGACAGCCGGATGGCCCGGCCGTTCACCGTGACCTTGTTGTCCATGCCCAGCACCAGGCGCTCCCGCTCCGGCTCGGCCCGGTCGGCCCCCTGATAGACCCGGTACCGCCGCAGCAGGGACCTGACCCGGGCGGTAAGCTCCGCCGCCGAAAAGGGCTTGCACAGATAGTCATCGCCTCCGGCCATCAGGGCCGCCACCTTCTCCGAGTCGCCGGACATGGCCGAAAGAAACAGGATCGGGACATAGCTGCTCTCCCGGATTCTGTGGCAGGCCTCGAAGCCGTTCATGCCGTCCATCATGATGTCCAGAATGATCAGCTCCACCGTCTCGTCCAGGCTGGCCAGGGCCTGAGCGCCGCTGTATGCGGTGCAGGTCTCGAAGCCCTCCCCCTCCAGCAGGATCCGGATGATCTGGGTGATGTCCCTGTCGTCGTCGATAATCAGTATTTTCCCCGCCATAGTCCAATCTTCTCCAAAAGTCTTGATGGTTTATTATCCCACAGGCCGCCTCCGGAACCGCCGGACGGTAAGAATTTTAAGATTTCAAGGAAATTCATTATGATTCTTACAGATTGCATGATTTTCCAGCAGATTGCCTTATAATAACCAGTATAGACCCTATACTCCGCAATATCAACCAGAAATCGAGGAGGAAACATGAGAAAGAGCAAAGTTTTGACCAAGGCTTTGGCGGCCATCCTGTGTATCGCGATGCTCATCCCCATGGCGGTCACCGTGGGCGCCGCCGAAACCGGCAGCGAGCCCCAGGCCACCATCAGCGTCAGCACCAAGCGGCTGTCCATGACGGATCAGCGGGAGGTGGCCCTGTCCTTCAACCTGGGCTATAAGCCCGAGGCGGCCAACCTGGAGTGGTCCTTCGGCGACCAGCCCTTCAGCCAGTGGCTGAACTGGGAGGGGGACGACGGCGAGCCGGTGTTCACCGTGAAGGACCTGACCATTGCCGATAACGGCGATGTGACGGCCACCCTCTGCGTGGACTATCTGTTCGACGGCGACGACGCCGCCTATTGGCGTCCCTGGTACAGCTATCGCGGCGAATACGCCCTGACGGTGACGGACAAGTCCACCGGCCGCAGCGCCAGCCAGACCATGCGCTATGAGGTGTATGATTCCTACACCCCCTACAGCGAGCTGGACAGCAAGATTCAGGAGATCATCCGCACCCAGACCAACGGCCTGTACATCTCCTATGAGTCCACGGGTCTGTCCACCGACGGCAAGGACGTGATGGAGGTCATCGTGGCCCGGGACAAGGCCGTGGTGGATAACTATCTGGCCCTGCTGAAGCGGGCCCAGACCGAGCCGGAGGCCGTGGCCGCAGACGTGAGGTCCGGCCGCCTCAGAGACTATCAGGTCCCCGTGTACATCACCAACATCCACCCCAATGAGTGCCCCGCCGTGGACCAGCAGATCGAGTTCCTGAAGGCCGTGGCCACCCAGGAGACCATCCCCTATCTCAACGGCGACAACGAGACCTGCACCTATAACGTGAAGGACGTGCTCAACGACGTGTTCTTCATCATCCGCCCCACGGAGAACCCCTATGCCCTGGAGCACTATCAGCGGGGCAACGTGGAGGGCTTTGACCTGAACCGTGACAGCACCTATCAGACCCAGATCGAGTCCCAGGTGGCCACCGCCGACCTGGTCAAGTGGAAGCCCGTCACCCTGATGGAGCTGCACGGCTTCATCTACTATGCCCGGACCCAGCTGCAGATCGAGCCCTGCACCCCGCCCCACGAGCCCAATCTGGAGTATGACCTGTTCATGAATTACGCCCTGGAGGGCGCCCGGGCCTTCGGCGACGTGGCCTCCATGAACTCCATCTATAACTCCTCCAGCGAATACGCCAAGGAGAACGGCGCCACCGAGGACAACCAGCCCTGGTACGACATCACCATGGAGGCAGGCTACGACCCCGCCACCGGCCGGTATGAGTACCCCTCCGACGACATGTCCACCAACTACACGCCCACCTATGCCCTGTTCCACGGCACCATCGGCTACACGGTGGAGTGCGGCGAAAACAACGAGGCCTCCGTCACCATGGGCAAATACGGCCTCATCGGCCACACCGCCTATGTGGCCGAGAACAAGAACGACCTGTATCTGAACCAGCTGGAGTTCTTCCGCCGGGCCCTGAACAACGAGGAGTCCCCGGAGACGGAGAAGTGGTTCGTCACCCAGGACAACCAGGTGGAGGAGAACTTCCGGGAAAAGGACGAATACGGCAAGTTCTATCCCGAGTATTACGTGATTCCCACCGATGCCGCTTCCCAGCGGGACATCGCCGACGCCTATTTCATGCAGGAGTATTTCATCCGCAACGGAGTGCAGGTGGAGAAGCTCACCCAGGACGTGACGGTAAACGGCGTGACCTACAAGGCCGGGGCCTTTGTCATCGACATGCACCAGATCAGCCGCAGCTTCGCCAATGCCGTGCTCTATAAGGGCAAGATCGTGAAGAACTGGACGGGCCTGTTCAGCGAGTCCGTCACCAACTTCCCGGAGCTGCGGGGCTTCGACTGCACCCCCATCACCCAGCCCGGCGTGTTCGAGGGTAAGACCGTCGACGCCAACACGGTGGAGCGCGGCACCGCCTGGGTCACCACCTACGGCACCAAGGCCACCGTCATCAGCAACAACGGCCTCGACGCCGTCAACGCCGTCAACGACCTGCTGGCCAAGGGCGTCACCGTGGGCTTCATCACCGAGGCCGGCGACCACTACAGCAAGGGCGATTTCGTCATCGACCATAAGGACGCCGCCCAGATCAGCGACCAGTATGTCATCGAGATCACCCATGTGGCCGACGTGCCCCAGGCCAGGGTCATTACCGAGCCCAAGGTCTATGTGGACGACGACAGCTTCGACCGCTTCGCCTTCACCCGGCAGATGAACTTCAAAACCGTGGCCGATGTGTCCCAGGCCAACGTGGTGTTCTCCAGCAACGAGCCCGAGGAGGACGTGAAGGCCGCCGTGGCCAACGGTCTGCCCTTTGTGGGGGCCAGCGTCAACATCCTGGAGTATGCCAAGGCCACCATCCCCGGCTTCGACTTCAAGATCCAGTGGATCATTGAAGAGGGCATGTACGGCCCCGAGGAGGTCTATAACGACTACGAGGCGCTGTTCAACGTGGAATACGGCGACAGCCTCATCACCGCCAACTACGCCGCCGACGGAGACTTCACCACTTATACCAAGGGCGGCTCCATCATCTCCGCTTATCCCCAGGAGGCCACTGTCCTCATGCGGGCCAGCAGCCAGGACGACTTCTATAAGGCCGGCTGGTGGAACGGCATCGACGATCCCGACGGCGGCCTGAAGGGCCAGGTGGTTGCCATCGACTATCAGTCCGGCGGCCTGGACATGACGGTGTTCTGCACCAGCATCACCAACAAGGCCCACCAGACCGACGATTACCGTCTGGCTACCAACGCCATCTACAGCAAGCTCCTGGGCGCCGACTTCACGGTGTCGGACGCCGGACAGGATGAGCCCGTCCCCGAGCCCGTGCCCGAGCCCAGCAGCCCCCGCACCGGCGACGACATGAACGTTGTGGCGTGGACCGCCGCAGCGGTTCTGTCCATGGGCATGGCCGCGGTGTTCACCACCCGGAAAAAGGCCCGCTGACAGCCGCAGCGCCCAGCGCAGGAACCCATAAAACAGCATCCCCCGGCGCAATGCGCCGGGGGATGCCCCTTTTCCCGTTATCCCTCTGATTTCGGTCCCTTCAGCCGGTCCAGCAGACGGCGAAGGGGACTTTTCTTGTCCACCGGTTTGTCCTCCGGCTGGGGCTCCGGCGGGGCGGCCAGCGCGGCCCGGACCCGGTCCATGGCTTCCTTTGCCCCGGACACTCCGGCCCTTGTCCCAGCCTCATACAGCTCCTCCGCCCGGCGGAGGTCCCGCTCCACCCCCAGGCCCTGCTCATACAGCCTCCCCAGGCGGCATCGGGCCAGGTCGCTGCCCTGCTCCGCCGCCCGGCGGTACAGGTTGGCGGCAATGGCGGGGTCCTTCTCCGTCCCCACGCCGGTCTCGTAGCAGATGCCCAGCCGGAGCATAGCCTCCGGGTGGCCCTGCAGGGCGGCCCGGTGATACATGTACGCGGCGTACCGTGGCTTTTTCTCCACCCCGTCGCCAGTTTCGTAGCACACTCCCAGCAGATACTGGGCCCGGGGCATTCCCACGGCGGCAGGCTTTTGCAGCAGGCGGGCGGCCTCCCGGTGGGACTCCGGGTCCTTTCTCCGCCGCAGCAGCCCCGCCAGGCAGTACTGGCCCTCCAGTTCGCCCAGCGCCATGGCCCGGCGATAGAGGTCCTCGGCCCGCTGGACGTCCCGCTCCACCCCGTGGCCGGTTTCATAGCACACCCCCAGCCGGGTCATGGCCCGGGGATGCTCGCGCTCCGCTCCCCGGCGGAAATATTCCGCCGCCCGGTCATAGTCCTTCTCGGCACCGTGGCCGAAGTAATAGCACATGCCCGTCTGGCAGAGGGCCTCGGTATAGTCCCCCTGGGCGGCTGCCAGGAAGCAGCGGAAGGCCTCCTGTGCGTTCTGCTCCACCCCGGTGCCCTGGTCATAGCTCAGGCCCAGAAAGTGCCAGGCCCGGGGATAGCCCCCCTCCGCCGCCTGGCGGAACAGCCGGACAGCCTCCCGGTCGTCCTGGTCCACCCCCTTGCCCTGGTGATGCAGCACCCCCAGGGCGCACTGAGCGTCGGGGTATCCGGCCCCGGCGGCCTCCCGGTACAGGGCCAGAGCCCGGGACACGTCCTGCTCCACGCCGTCGCCGAACTCGCAGCACACCCCCAGCAGATACTGGGCCCGGGGCAGCCGCTGCTCCGCCGCCTGGGCAAAGCAATAGGCGGCCTTTTTCAGGTCCTTCTCCACCCCCTGGCCGAAAAAATACATCACGCCCAGGTTGCACCGGCCCATGGGATAGCCCCCCTCCGCCGCCCGGCGGTACAGTTCCACGGCCTTTTCCAGGTTCTTTTCCACCCCCTGGCCGCTTTCATAGCACACGCCCAGGTTGCACAGAGCCGGGGCATAGTCCCCGGCGGCGGATTCCTGATACAGGCGGCAGGCCCGGTCCTCGTCCCGCTCCACGCCGAAGCCGTTGTCGTAGCACACCCCCAGCCAGTAAAGGCCCGCCGGGTCGTCCGGGGCCGTCTGGGAAAACCACCGGAAGGCCTTTCCCGGGTCCTTGGCCGCGCCGCCAATGCCGTACAGGCAGTTCATGCCCATCTGCACCACGGCGTTGGCGTCGCCGTCCTCCGCCGCCTGGCGGCAGTCCTCCAGGGCCTGACGGCGGCGGTCCGCCAGCTTCAGAAGCTCCGGGGAAAAGACCACGACCTGGGGGTCCTGGGGATTCTGGGGTTCGCGCTGAAATGGTTCGTGGTCCGTCATTTTATCGCTCCTTATCGAATGATTGATTTATCGGAAGGACAGCAGCTCCTCCGTCTCCTTGCGGCCGGGGCCGTTTTTCCACTGCTCGGGATAGCCCATGGCGATGAGGCAGGCGGGGCGCAGGCCCTCCAGCTCCAGCAGACGCCCGGCGGCGTCGGCATCGAATATGCCCAGGATGCAGGTGCCGATGCCCAGGTCCCGGGCCGCCAGACAGAAGGTCTGGGCGGCGATTCCGGCGTCGAACATCTCCCACCCGGCGGCCTGGCTCTCCGTCAGCGTGGCATCCCCCTGGCCGGACAGCCCCGGCACATAGGCGATCACCGCCAGGGCGGCGGCCCGGTTGATGGTCTTGGTGTTGAAGCCCTGGCCGGGGATGCACTCCCGGGCCATCCGCTCCTTCAGCGCCGGGTCATCAATGACGATATATCGCACAGGCTGGGTGTTCTTCCAGCTGGGGGAAAACCGGGCCAGGTCCACCACCCGGCGGATGTCCTCCCGGGGGATGGGGGTCTCCTGAAAACGGCGGCAGCTGACCCGCTGCCGGATGCATTCTGCGGTGGTCATGGGATGATACGCTCCTTTTGGTAATAGTGTTTTTTATTGTAGCACAAATTTTTCTCTCCGTAAAGGGCGGCGGGGCCGTACTTGTAAAATCCGGGAAAATGTGATACAATGCGAGATATTATCGGGACAAAGCCGGGAAATGGGGGGACAAAAAATGGGTCTGCACGACGGGCACCGCCAGCGCATGCGCCAGCAGTTTTTATCCCACGGACCCCAGAGCATGGCCGACCATGAGCTGCTGGAGCTGGCCCTGTTTTACGCCATCCCCCGCCGGGACACCAACGAGACCGCCCACCGGCTGCTGGAGCAGTTCGGCTCCCTGGACCGGGTGCTGACCGCCCCGGAGCAGGAGCTGGAGCAGGTGGAGGGCGTGGGGCAGAACGCGGCGGTGCTGCTGCGGCTGATAGGTGCCATGGGGGACCGGGCCAGGCAGCCGGGCCGGGAGGAGAAGATCGTGGCCTCCGTGGACCAGGCCGGGGCCTATTTCCTGCGGCTGCTGGACGGGCAGCGGACGGAGCAGCTGTATCAGCTGTGCGTGGACGGCAAGGGAAAGGTCCTATCCTGTCGGGTGCTGTCCCAGGGGCAGGCGGACATGACGGTGCTGAGCCTGCGGCAGGCGGTGGAAAACGCCCTGCTGTCCGGGGCCAGCGGCGTGTTCCTGGCCCACAACCACCCCAGCGGCGTGGCCCTGCCCTCTCAGGCGGATGTTCAGGCCACCGTCCAGGTCCGGGACGCCCTGAAGCGGCTGGATATCCGGCTCATCGACCACATTATTGTGGCCGATGGAGACTATGTTTCCATGGCCTCCAGCGGACTGCTGCGGTAGATTCCCGCCATTTTAGGCAAATTCACGAAGAAAATTGACAGAAAAGGGTAGAAATGCTGCAAAGAATCTGTTATAATAAGAGAATCTTATAATCTAATATGAGATATTACTTTTGCTTGTAAAAATGCGAATAAAAAAACAGGAGAAACCAATGGAAACACAGAAAAGACGGCGGGGCGACCGCCGTGACGGCCGGCTGCTGCGGGAACTGGATTCCCTGCACTTCATCACCGGCATTATTTACCCCAACCGCTGCGACAACGAGGCATACATCTCCGAGCGCATCGACCTGACCCCGGTGAAGGCCTATATGGCCCGCCGGAACGAGACGGAAAAGGACTTCCCCTATACCTATTTCCACCTGTTGCTGACGGCCCTGGTGAAAACCATCACCCTGCGGCCCAAGATGAACCGCTTCATCGTCAACGGCAACTTCTTCCAGCGCAACGAGGTGACGGCGTCCTTCGTGGTGAAAAAGCAGTTTTCCGACAAGGGGGCCGAGGCTCTGGCCATGCTGCACACCACCGGCGACGACACCATCGACACCGTCCATGAATACATCCGCCAGCAGGTGACGGAGTGCCGCTCCGACAAGGTGGACAGCACCACCGGCGAGATGGACATCCTCAACAAGCTGCCCCGGTGGCTGGGCAAGGCGGCGGTGCGGTTCATCATGTGGCTGGATAAGCGCGGCTGGGTCCCCGACAGCATGACCTGCAACGACCCGTATTACAGCTCCGTGGTGCTGTCGAACCTGGGCTCCATCAAGCTCAAGTGCGGCTATCACCACCTGACCAACTGGGGCACCTGCTCCGTGTTCTGCATCATCGGCGAAAAGAAGATGAGTCCCTTTTACGACGCCGACGGCAGCGTGACCATGCGGGAGACCCTGGACCTGGGTCTGACCATCGACGAGCGCCTGGCCGACGGTTATTATTACTCCAAGTCCATCCGGCTGCTGAAGTATCTGCTGGAGCACCCGGAGGAGCTGGAGAAGCCCTTGAAGGAGGAAGTATCTTATGAGTAAAGCCGCTCAGGTAAAAGCGCCCTGGCTCAACAGCAGGGACCCCGAGGTGCCCGCTACCCTGAATTATTCCACCCTGTCCATGTGCGGCCGGGTGGAGGAGATGGTGCGCCGCTATCCCGACTACATCGCCTATGAGTTCATGGGCAAGTGCACCACCTATGCCGAAATGTGGAAGAAGATCAACGCCTGCGCCAAGAGCCTGAAGGCCATCGGCATCCGGGAGGGCGACAAGGTCACTATCTGCATGCCCAACGCACCCCAGACCCTGTGCATGTTCTACGCCGTGAATATGGTGGGCGCCATCGCCAACATGGTGCACCCCCTGTCCGCTGAAAGCGAGATCGCCTTCTATCTGCGGGATTCCGGTTCCGTGGCGGCCATCACCCTGGACCAGTTTTATCCCAAGTTTGAAAGCGTCCGCAAGGCCGTGGACCTGCCGTGCCTGATCGTCACCTCCGTGGCCGACGAGCTCAAGCCCCTGCTGAAGGTGGGCTATAAGCTCACCGAGGGCCGCAAGAACCCCAAGATCCCCGCCGGCCGGGCAGGCGTTCTGTCCTGGAAGGAGTTCCTGCGCCGGGGCGAATATGTGGAGATCTATCAGGTCCGCCGCAAGGCCGAGGACCCCGCCGCCATCCTGTATTCCGGCGGCACCACCGGCGTGACCAAGGGCATCCTGCTGTCCAACCGCAACTTCAACGCCCTGGCCGCCCAGATCATCGCCACCAACCCCTTCTTCCGGCCCGGCCACAAGATGCTGGCCATTATGCCCATGTTCCACGGCTTCGGCCTGGGCGTGTCCATCCATTCCATGGTGGCCAACGGCGGCCACTGCATCCTGATCCCCCGCTTCACGGCCCAGAGCTATGCCGAGCTCATCAAGAAGCACAAGCCCAATCTCATTGCCGGCGTTCCCTCCCTGTTCGAGGCCCTGCTGCGGGTGAAGGAGATCGAGGGGGCGGACCTGAGCTGCCTGCTGGGCGTGTTCTCCGGCGGCGACAGCCTGTCCGTGGAGCTGAAGAAGCGGTTCGACGCCTTCCTGAAGGAGCACGGCGCATCCATCACCGTCCGGGAGGGCTACGGCACCACCGAGTGCGTCACCGCCAGCTGCCTGACCCCCATCCACAAGCAGAAGGAGGGCTCCATCGGCATCCCCTTCCCGGATACCTATTATAAGATCGTCAAGCCCGGCACCCAGGAGGAGGTCCCCTACGGCGAGGAGGGCGAGATCTGCCTGACCGGCCCCACCATGATGCTGGAGTATGTCAACCACCCCGAGGAGACGGCCCAGACCAAGCAGACCCACGCCGACGGCCTGACCTGGGTCCACACCGGCGACCTGGGCATGATGGACGAGGAGGGCTTCATCTATTTCCGCCAGCGCATCAAGCGCATGATCGTCACCAACGGCTACAACGTGTATCCCTCCCAGCTGGAGAACATTCTGGAGGGCCACGAGTACGTCCACCTGAGCTGCGTCATCGGCATCAAGGACCCCATCAAGATGCAGCGGGTCAAGGCATTCGTGGTGCTCAAGCCCGGCTATGTGCCCACGGAGGCCTGCAAGCAGGAGCTGATGGACTACTGCCGCAAGCACATCGCCAAGTATGCCATGCCCTCGGACATCGAGTTCCGGGAGGAACTGCCCAAGACCCTGGTGGGCAAGGTGGCCTATCGGGTGCTGGAGGAGGAAGAAAACGCCAAGCTGGACGCCAAGGCCGCCGAAAATGCCAAGATCGACGCCCAGCGCCGCCAGCTGGAGGAGGAGCGCAAGGCCGCCGTTCAGGAGCGCAAGGCCAAGAAGGCCGCCGAGGCCAAGGAGGCGGCCAAGGAGGCCAAGGAGGCCGCCAGGGAAGCGGCCAAAGAAACCGAGACCCCCAAGGAATAAAGCAAGGAGGCTTGTCAATGGACAGGGAAATGAGACGGCAATACACCGTATTGGTGGACTTCCTGGGCCACATTCTGGGCCCGGACTATGAGGTGGCCCTTCACGAGCTGAAGGACGACTCCAACGAGATCATCGCCATTGCCAACGGCGAGCTGACCGGCCGCCACCTGGGCTCCCCCCTGAGCAACAAAATGCTGGAGTATCTCACCAGCCACCTGTACGAGACCCAGGACTATGTGCTGCGGTTCGAGTCCACCGCCATCACCGGCAAGAAGATGTGCTCCAACTCCCTGTTCATCAAGGGGCCCCACAACGAGCTGGCGGGCCTGCTGTGCATCAACTTCGACAGCAGCCGCTATCAGGAGCTGTCGGCCCGGGTCATGGACCTGTGCAGCAATATGCTGACGCCGGGGGTGCAGAGCGGCACCCGCCTGATCGTGGAGGACGACACCGACCCTACCGCCGAGCCGCCGGAAAAGACCTATCCCACCTCCATCGCCGGGGCCACCGCCAGCATCGTGTCCGAGGTGGTGTCCAGCTATCCCGTGCCGGTGGAGCGGCTGACCCAGGACGAGAAGATGGAGATCATGGCGGCCCTGAACCGCAAGGGCGTGTTCCTGCTGAAGGGCTCCGTCAGCTATGTGGCCAAGGAGCTGCACAGCTCCGAGGCCAGCATCTACCGCTATCTGGGAAAGCTCAACAACCGGGCATAAGCACGCAAATCCCCCTTCGGAAAGGTTCTCCGAAGGGGGATTTATTTGTCAAAAAACCGGGGGCGGACTTTCGTCCGCCCCCGGGGAGATATATAAGAATCAGTCCTGGGTCTCGATGAGGCCGTAGCCGCCGTTGTTGCGGCGGTACACCACGCACACGGCGGAGGTGTCCATGTTGCGGAACACATAGAAGGTGTGGTCCAGCAGGTTCATCTGGAGAATGGCCTCCTCGGTGGTCATGGGCTTCACGGCGAAGCGCTTGGTGCGCACCACGTCGAACTCCGGCTCCTCCACCACGTCGAACTCGGCGGGGATGTTGGAGGTCAGGGCGTCGGGCCGCAGGTTCCGGGCCAGACGGGTCTTGTTCTTGCGGATGCGGCGCTCGATAAAGGCCACGGCCTCGTTGATGGCGCCCCGCATGTCGCCGTCGGGGTCCTCCTCCTGGGCGCGGAACAGGGTGCCGTTGGCAGTGCGGATGGTCAGCTCCACCACGCAGCGGTTCTTTTTCTCCACGGCGAAGGTCACAAATGCGTCCGCTTCCTCCGGGAAATACCGATCCAGCTTGCTGATCTTCTTTTCGGCATATTCCTTGATGGAGTCGTTCAGGGCGATCTTCTTGCAGGTAAATGTGAACTTCATAGTTGGTTGCTCCTTTCGCAGGTATCCCTTTCGGGGCAAGGGTCGGGGAGATGGTTCCCCTTATCCTTGGGGGTATTATAACATATTGCCGGGCGCTTGAAAAGTAGCCCCGTGCATTTTTGGCAGTTATTCACAAAAAATTAAGATTTTCTTGTCATTCGACGGCATATGACAAAGGTTCCTATTTACACGGCGGCCAGAATGGCGTATCATAAGCATCGGAAGCTTTCCAATATCCCACCCGCTTGGGCCGCCCTGCTTGCAGGGCGGCTCCTTTTTTCCGCAGGCCCTTGACAAACCGGGAGGCTGGGGTATCATGGGCTGTGAGAAAAGCAGCCGGCAGGGAGGAAACCATTATGCGCGGTAAGAAAATGTCCCAGGCCATGGTCTTCATCGTGCTGTTCGGCATCGTCAGCCTGTTTTCGGACATGACCCACGAGGGCGCGTCCAGCATCCGGGGAGCGTATCTGGCCCTGCTGGGGGCCTCCGCCGGGACCATCGGGTTCATTTCGGGCCTGGGGGAGCTGGTGGGCTGCTCCATGCGGTATGTGTTCGGCAAGCTGACGGATAAGGGCAAACACTACTGGCCCATGACCATCGCCGGGTATGTGCTGGACGTTCTGGCGGTTCCGGCCCTGGCCCTGGTAGGGGACCACGGCTGGATCTGGGCCTGTGCCCTGCTGGTGATCCAGCGCATGGGCAAGGCCATCAAAAAGCCCGCCAAGGACACCATCATGTCCTTTGCCGCCTCCCAGGAGGGGGTGGGCAAGAGCTTCGGCATCCAGGAAGTGCTGGACCAGATCGGCGCGTTCCTGGGGCCGGTGCTGCTGTATGTGGTGATGCTGCTGAAAACCGACGGCACCACCTTCCAGGTGTATGCCACGTGCTTTGCGGTGCTGGCCATTCCCGGGGCCATCACGCTGATCCTACTGCTGGTGACCCGGCGGAAGTTCCCCAACCCGGAGCACTTCGAGCCGGAGCCCAAGGAGTATGTCCCCTTCCACATGAAAAAGGAGTTCATCCTGTATATCGCCGGCATCAGCCTGTTTGCCTTTGGCTTTATCGACTATTCCATCATCATCATGCATGTCTCCCGGACCTTCACCGGTGTGGCGGCGGGCCTGCAGGAAACGGGAAGTCTGATCTCCAGCGGAACGCTGCCGCTGCTGTATGCCGGAGCCATGCTGGTGGACGCGGTGGCGGCCCTGTTCTTCGGGCTGCTGTATGACAAGAAGGGGGTCCGGGCCCTGGTGTGGAGCACGGTGCTGTCGGCGCCCTTCGCCATCTTCGTGTTCGCCGGGCACTCGGTGGCCTCCCTGCTGGTGGGCATCGCCCTGTGGGGCGTGGGCATGGGCGCCCAGGAGTCCATCCTGAAGGCGGCGGTCAGCTCCATGGTGCCCAAGGCCAGCCGGGCCACGGGCTACGGCGTGTTCGAGTGCGCCTTCGGCGTGTTCTGGTTTTTGGGCAGCTGGCTGCTGGGTGTGCTGTACGACGTCAGCATCCCGGCCATGATCGCCGTGTCCGTGGCGGCCCAGCTGGCGGCCATCCCCCTGTACATCGCCTCCTCCCGGCGGCAGCTTACAGCCAACCCATAAGCTGCACAAAGCTCCAGAGGAGCTTCGCGCCATAGAAGATGATGACCCCGCCGCAGACCTTGTTGATGACGTTGAGGATCTTTTCGTTGAACCGGCTGCCCAGCAGGGACACCACCGTGGACAGGGTCAGAAACCACAGGGCGGAGGCGCTGCCGAAGCCGCAGATAAACGGCAGGTCGCCGCCCTCCGGCAGGCTGGCCCGGAAGGCTCCCAGCATCATGGTGCCGTCGATGAGGGCCTGGGGATTGATCCAGGTGACCACAAAGGCGGAGGAGATCAGCTTCCAGAGGGGGACGTTGACGTCCCGGCCGCCCTCCAGGGAGGCCCTGGACCGCAGAAGGCCAATGCCGATCCAGATGACGATGAGACTGCCGATGCCCAGGATGACCTTCTGCAGCCAGGGCAGGGCCTGCATCAGCGCCCCGGCCCCCAGGAAGCACGACACCCCCAGAGACACGTCCCACAGGATGACGATCAGGGCGGTGAGATACACCCGGCTGCGCCGCTGGGTCAGGGCGCTGTTGATGACGAACAGGTTCTGCAGCCCGATGGGGGCCACATACGCCAGGCCCATGGTGAGGCCCTGAAGATATATACGCATTTGCTATTTACTCCTTTTTTCTTATCTGCTATAATCGTATCATAATCCCGGGAAAAAGCAAGAGCGCAGAAAATTATGAGCAGGTCAGGAGGAGCTTACCATGTCCCATTACGACTGCCCCTGTATGGAAAAATGTCCCCTGCACTGGGCCATGAGCCGCATCGGCGGCAAGTGGAAGGTGCAGATCCTCTGCTCCGTGGCCAACGCCGGGACCATCCGCTACAACGCCCTGCGGGCCAAGCTGGACGGCATCAGCAACACGGTGCTCTCGGCGGCCCTGCGGGAGCTGGAGGGGGACGGCCTGGTGCGGCGGCAGGCCTATCCGGAGGTGCCGGTGCGGGTGGAGTACAGCGCCACGGAGCGCTGCATGCGCCTGCTGCCGGTGCTGGAGAGTCTGTCCGACTGGGCCGAGGCGGAGATGGACGGCCCGGAAGAAAAATTCCCGGAATAGGGGGAATTTTTGAAAAAAAGTGTTGACAACATGGGCGGCGCTGTGGTATATTAATTCTTGCCTGTCGGGGAGACGACATGGCGGCGTAGCTCAGTTGGCTAGAGCATGCGGTTCATACCCGCAGTGTCACCGGTTCGAATCCAGTCGCCGCTACCATCGACCGGTGAGACGCGGGAGCGTCTCGCCGGTCACCCCCTCAGCAAACAAAGACGGCCCGTTGGTCAAGTGGTTAAGACACGGCCCTTTCACGGCTGTAACATGGGTTCGAGTCCCGTACGGGTCACCACTTCGGCAATCCGTAAACGGGATTGCCGAATAAACGGAGGCTTAGCTCAGCTGGTTAGAGCGCCTGCTTCACACGCAGGAGGTCACTGGTTCGAGTCCAGCAGTCTCCACCAAAAAGTTCCTGATTTCTGACGAAATCAGGAACTTTTTTGCATATATGGCTCGAAATAGAGACGCGTTTTTTTGCGTTTTTCATTTGACCCAAACGCTGACCCAAAAGCCGAAATGACGGGAGTGGAACGGATAGCATCATCCGCCCCTCTCCCCACTATTTTTTTGTGGTTACATGGCCTGGCTGATAACGCTGCCGATGGTATCGGCGGCGGAGCGCTTCATCCCCTCCGTGGCGTGGGTGTAGGTGCTGAGGGTAAAGCCCGCGTCGTAGTGTCCCAGCGCACCGGACAGCGTCTTGACGTCCACGCCGTACTTGAGGGACAGCGTGGCGAAGGTGTGTCTGAGGTCGTGAAAGCGTATGTGCTCCGCGCCGATAGCCTTCAGGATCTTCTCATGGGTGTGCCGGAAGGAGCCCGGGTCGAACATGGTACCGGTTTTGGGCGATACGAACAGGTAAGGACTGTGGGGGTGCTTTGCGTGCTCCTCCACCAGCAGCTCCACCGCCCGCTGCGGGATAGCCAGCTTATCATACAACGGGGTGACGAGATGGATGAGAGGGCATCTCAAGCATCTCGCGGGACTGCATCATAGCACGCGTGTTTTTGAAATCGTTGCATACTGCTGTCCGAAATCTTGACTTGCGAAAATTTTTTCTGTAAGATATTTTTGAGAGGAGGAGGTTTCATGGACATTCCGCGTCGAAAAAACCGCCAGCATTCGGATAAGCTGACGGCAGAGCTGCTGTTTTTCTGTTTTTGGCTGACCCACTGCGGTGAGGTGGAGCTGGGCGCGTATGCCTGGTATGGTCAGCATTCAACCGCCTCCTACCGGCGCTACGCCAAGGAGCTGGAGAAGATCGGCGCTATACCGCGCATGAAGCTGCGGGGAGATGACCGGGACTGCAGGCATAACCGCCGGTTCATCTCCGACCCACCGGTAGAGAACTTCGCGCCGGAGATACGATTTGATTGGGAGGATGACCACCTGCGGCGTTTGGCGCGGCTGGTGTGCATGGCGGCGTCGGTGCTTGCGCCCGATGGAGAACTGTCGGCATTTGACAACGCCATCGAGGACTACCGGTATTATGATTTGCACTACCCCGACTACCACGCGGCGTATGAGGGGCTGGACGCCCGCACGTTCCGGCGTGATAAGCAGGCGGTGCGGCAGGTGCTGCTGCTGTGGAAAGACGACGATACGGCCAGCAAGCAGCAGGATGAGGATGTAGAGGAGGAGATCACGGCGGAGTTTCTGGCGTGGCTGAAGAAGCTGTGAGCGCACGGCTGCCACGCCTATTCTTTGGTTACAGCGGGGTCAAATTACGCATACCATGACCAGCGTAGTAGTTTTCGGTACTTGTCGCAAGATGCAAGCCAATAACCCAAGAAATAACGCAAGAACATCTTACGTTATTTTTAATAACATAAGAAAAGCTCGAAAAAAGTCAAGGAATGTCTTGCGAATTTTCTTCACTTCTTGCGTTCTATATGTTAGAATGGGTGCAAAGGAGTGATTTGTATGGTAGAAAAGGAGCTTCACGATCTGATTGAAAGCATTCGGGTTCGTGGCTGTGAAGGACAAATCATAGAAGTAAAGGCGGCACGGCAGGGCTGTCCTGAAAGGTTATATGATACGATCTCTGCGTTTTCCAATCAAAATAGCGGGGGAATCTTTGTGTTCGGCTTGGAGGAAAAGAACGGCTTCGCAAAGGTGGGCGTCTACGACGCACAGGACTTGGAGCGCAAGGTAATGGAATACTGCGAACAAATGACGCCGATCGTTCGACCGCAATTTACCGAGGTGGATGAAGATGGGCTTACATTTGTCTCTGCGGAGATCCCACCCGTTGATATTGCGGAACGCCCTTGCTTCAAAACAGCCAAGGGACGGCTGCACGGGTCCTATATCCGCGTAGGTGACGGAGACAAGCCCATGACGGAGTACGAAGTATACAGCTACGAGGCGTTCCGAAAGAAATATCAAGACGATATTCGTCCAGTGGAGAGGGTGTCCTTCCAATCGCTGGATATGTCTAAGGTAAAAACGTATTTGGAGAGAAAAACATGTGCGCGTCCGAATTTGGCGGGTATGTCGGAGGCACAGCAGTATGAACTGACCGACATCACGCGGGATGGGAAAATCACCATGGCGGCATTGCTGCTGTTCGGACTCTACCCGCAGGCGTTTTATCCGCAACTGAGCATCATTGCCACCTGTGTACCCGCAGAGCAAATGGGCGTTCTTGACGCAGAGGGCAACCGATTCAGCGACACAAAGCGGATCGAAGGTACGCTTCCGGATATGCTGGAGGGTGCGTTGACCTTTGTTCGAGCCAATATGCGGACGGCCACAAGGATCGACAAAGAAACAGGCGAGAGAATTGATATTCCGCAGTACCCTATGGACGCTGTCCGCGAGGCGATACTCAATGCGTTGGTACACCGGGATTATAGTCTGCATACCGAGGGAATGCCGATCCAGTTGGTCATGTATTCCAATCGGATCGAGATCACAAATCCGGGTGGGCTTTATGGTAGATTGACTCTCGACCAGTTGGGCAATGCCCAGCCGGATACCCGAAACCCGGTTCTTGTTACCGTAATGGAGACCCTGGGGGAAACTGAGAATCGCTATTCCGGGATTCCTACGATTCGGTTTGCCATGAAAAACCGCAACCTGCCAGAGCCGGTATTCGCGGATCGGCGCAGCGAATTTGTCGTGACGCTGTACAATAGTGAGCATGGTGCAGCGGGAAGTGTCGGCGACGAGGATGTAAAACAAGCTAACGTGCAAGACGAAAAAGGTCTGCTGAAATTCTGCCGTACACCTCGAAGCCGCAGCGAGATCATTGCATATCTAAATATTGCGTCAGGGCAGTATGCCCTGCGGCGTTACCTTGATCCTCTCGTAGAGTGCGGAGCGATTCGGATGACGCTGCCCGATAAACCCCGCAGTCCCAAGCAGCGATATGTGGCAGTGGAGGAGTGACACAGTTTATTATGTCTTTTTCCGTGACCCAAAAGCCGAGAGGTCAGGAAAGCACCGGAGAGGGGCGGATGGCATCATCCGTCCCTCTCCGGCTGTTTTTTGCGGGCTACATGGTCTGACTGATGACACTGCCGATGGTATCGGCGGCACCCGCGGCCTTACACAGGCAGCTCACCGGGTAAGGCTGTGGAAGGCTGCTTCTCCATCGCCCTGCCGTGCGCCTGCACATTTACCGAGCGAAACCGCGGACAATTCAAGCTGCTGCCGAACTGGTGGGCGAGTATATACTTTTATAACCATGAACACATACCGCTTGCTACAAAAATGGTCCCCTACGGAAGTTCGATTTGGCACCCCTCACAGATAGTGCCCTAAGTTTTGTCTACTCGGCAGGGGGCGGCACAGGGCACTGTCCAGTTTATGGGACACCTCTTTCTGTAGAATGGGTATTGTAAAGAACGATACAGATCGGAAAGGGAGGAAGCAACATGTTCAAGATCGGTTTTAATGGTTCCGCAGAAGAGCATCGCAAGGCACCTGGGGAGGCGCACTCCATTTGCCCCGCAGTTACGCCGAGAAAATCGGTCGTTCGCGTCCATTTTCCGGCGCGGAATATGAATCTGTCTTACTACAATGACGCCTTTGACCTGAAATGCGGAGATATCGTTTTTGTGGAGGGCAAGCTGGAGGGCCTGCGTGGCCGCGTGGTGGATGTCGCGTACAATTTCAAGATCAAGCTATCTGACTACAAGCGGGTCATCAGCGTGGCCGACACAAATGTACAGGGCGAGTTCTTCTTCGCCGGGTCGCACTTCGTCACGTTCGACCGCAGCACTCTTCCTTACGAAAAGGTCATCACTTGGTTTAAGTCACCCGCCACGGAGGATGAGATATTTGTTTCCGGCAATGATGATTGCGGCTTCCTGCTGCATGATCTGAGCGCCATGAGCATCAGCAGGGCAACTGCCGATCGCGGCCACGATTACTACACGGACAATCGGATACGGTACATTTCTCTGGACAATACCCATGTGCGGGCCATTGTGGAGGGATCGCGGCCTTACGAGCTGGCGTGCGACTATGCTAACGGCGAGATCAGAAACCTGGTTTGCGACTGCTTCTGCAGCGAGCCGTGCAAGCATAAATTCGCAGCCATGCTGCAGCTGAAGGAGACGCTGGAACTCATTGAGAAGAACTACCCTGCACAGCTTGAGGCGACGCAGTATTTCGCCGCCGTCTGCAAGGGGACGCTGCTGAACTTTGCGCTGGACGGCAAGGAAACCGGCAGCATCGTGCTTTGAGGGACGCGGGAGGCATCGTAAACGCAAGGCGGTATGTATGACACCATCCACACCCCCGACTATTTCTCAGATTTACAATATCTGACAAATGGAGCTGCGCAGGGCGCGGCAGGGGATGTTCCCCTGCCAGGCCTTGCGCAGCTTCTCCTTTTTACTCTTTCAATCCACGGGAATACCCGACCCGCACAGTATGGCATAGCATACAAAAAAAGTCAATGTTTTTTGGCAATTATCCTTATTACTGAAGTCTTTACAAGCCTCAGCGAGTGTGGTATGGTTAAAGCATCAACATATGCGCGTTAAAAAATATATGACAGGATGTGATCGCCATGTATCCTGCCCATATCCGCGAAACCGGAGAGCGGCAAACCGTCCAGGAGCATTGCCGGAACACGGCGGCGCTGGCCGCAACCGCACTGCGGCCACTGGGTCTGGAAAAAAGCGCCTATCTGGTCGGTCTGCTCCACGACGCCGGAAAAAACAAACAGGAGTATGCGCAATACCTTTCGGAGGCTGTCAGCGGCGGGAACGCCGTCCGTGGCAGTGTCAACCATACCTTCGCCGGCGTGCGCCTTCTGCTGGATCGTTGGCACGGCGGCTGCGGTACATTCTCCTATTCCGACGTGACCGCAGAGCTGCTGGCCTTTGCCGTTGGCTCACATCACGGCCTGTTTGACTGTGTCGATCCCCAGCAGCACAGCGGTTTTTTTCATCGCCAGACCAAGGAGGGAATCTTTTACGACGAATCCCGACAGGGCTTTTTGGCACAGGTTGCCGCCGAGGAGGAGCTGGAGCATCTGTTCCGCGACGCCATCCGGGAGATGACCCCGATGCTGGATCGGCTGGCGGCTCTGTCCACCCAAGCGGACGACAATGAGGCGGATCGGGAGACCGCATTTTATATCGGGCTTCTGGCACGGATGCTCCTGTCCGCCGTGATCGAGGGGGATCGCGCAGATACCGCCGCTTTTATGGATGGGGTAGAACCGCCCGTGTTCCCAGAGGATATGCGGCCGATCTGGGCAGAACGGCTGGCGTTTATGGAGAAGAAGCTGGCGGCATTCCCGCGAAAAACGCCCATTGATCTGGCGCGCCAGACCATCTCCGACACCTGTGCCGCCGGCGCCGCCGGGTCCGGAGGTGTCTACCGCCTGAATGTTCCCACCGGCGGTGGAAAAACGCTGGCCAGTCTCCGCTTCGCATTGACACACGCGGCAAAGCGGAACTGCTCCCGAATTATCTTCACCGCGCCGCTGCTGTCGATCCTGGATCAAAATGCCCATGTCATCCGCGATTACATGGGAGACGACACCTTGATACTGGAGCATCACTCCAACCTTGCCGAGCCGAAGGAGGCACCGGAGCGCTTGCAGGAGCTGGAGCTGCTCACCGCCTCCTGGTCGGCGCCGATCATTATCACCACGCTGGTGCAGCTGCTGAACACCTGCTTCAGCGGAAAGACCAGCGCCATCCGCAGATTTCACGCGCTGTGCGGCAGCGTCATCGTGATCGATGAGGTGCAGACGGTTCCCGGCAAAATGCTGACGCTGTTCAATTTGGCTGTCAACTTTCTGTCTGAGATCTGCGGCGTCACTATTGTTCTATGCTCCGCCACCCAACCCTGTCTGGAGGTGGTCGACCATCCGCTGCGCCGCCAGCCCGTCGATCTGGTTCCGCAGCAAAAGGCGCTGTGGGACATCTTCAAGCGCACCGATATCCAAAATGCCGGATGTGCCAGACTGGAGGAACTCCCGCAGATCGTCATGGGGGCGCTGTCGTCGTGTGACAGTCTGCTGGTGGTGTGCAACACGAAAAAGGAGGCGGCGTTCCTGTTCGAATCGCTGCAAGCCGCGAATTGCCGGTGCTTCCATCTGTCCGCCGCCATGTGCGTCCAACACCGCAGGGAGACTCTGCAAGCCTTACAGTCCGCGCTGGACAAGCCCTCCGCCGACAGGCAAAGGGTGGTCTGTGTCTCCACGCAGGTGATCGAGGCCGGTGTGGACATCTCCTTCCAGCGGGTGATCCGCTTCTCCGCTGGAATGGACAGCGTCGTGCAGGCGGCGGGGCGGTGCAACCGGCATGCCGAGCAAAAGGAGCCCGCCCCTGTCCGCCTCATCCGGTGTACCGACGAGCGGCTGCGCGGTCTGGACGACATCGTGCGCGGGCAGAACGCCACCACCGCGCTGCTGACCGCCTTTTCCAAAACGCCAGAGGGTTTCCGATACGATCTGTCCTCCGAGGAGGCCATCCGGTTCTACTATCGCCGGCTATACGCAGAGATGGAGCCCGGCTTTCAGGACAACCAAACTCCGGCGCACGGTTCCCTCTATCATCTGCTGGCGGACAACCCCCGGTATGCAGACGCCAACTGCGCGCAGGCGGAGCGCTACCTTCTGCGGCAGGCGTTCCGGCTGGCAGGCAGTCTTTTTCAGGTATTCGACGAGGACACGAGGTCCCTGCTCGTACCCTACGGAAGAGGGCGCGAGCTGCAAAACACGCTGCGAAACGCCGCTCAGGTCTACGGGCAGAAAGATTGGGCGGTCATACGCGGCTGCATTGACGAGGCCAAAGGCTACTGCGTCAGCGTCTACCGTTATCAGCTGGAGCGGCTTGAGGCTCTCGGCGCCGTGACCTCTCTGTTCGACGGCGGCATACTGCTGTTGTCCGACGGCTTTTATAACGAACATACCGGTTTTTCTCTGGAGGCCGGTACCCGTGATTTTCAGGAGGTGTAGTGATTGAAAACGGAACATCCAAACATCGTAGAATTTGAAGTATTTGGCGACTACGCCCTCTTCTCTGACCCTCTCATGCGTCTGGGCGGTGAAAAGTGCAGCTATCAGGTACCCACCTATGAGGCGCTGAAGGGCATTTTATCCTCCGTATACTGGAAGCCCACCTTCATCTGGCGGATCATGGACGTGCGGGTCATGAACCCGATTCAGACCGAGGTGAAAGGTATCCGCCCCATCAAATACAGCGGCGGCAACGATCTGGCCTATTACACCTATTTGAAAAACTGCCGCTATCAAGTGCGGGCATGCTTTGCGTGGAATGACAACCGTCCGGAGCTGTGCGGCGACCGAAATGAGAACAAACATCACTGCATTGCCCGTCGAATGATCGAAAAGGGCGGGCGGCGGGACATTTTTCTGGGTACCCGGGAATGTCAGGGCTATGTAGAGCCCTGCGTATTCGGAAACGGCGCAGGCGCCTACGACGATCTGCCGGAGCTGGGCTTCGGGCTGATGTACCACGGCATCACCTACCCGGACGAGGCCTACTCGGAGGAGACCCGCGGACGGATGACTGCCCGATTTTGGTACCCGGTCATGAAAAACGGCGTCATCCACTTTCTCCCGCCGGAGGAATGTCCGGGGCAGAAACCTCTGCGGGAGATGCCTATGAAGAGTTTTTCCGCCGATGAGGGCAATTTTATCGGTCTGCGGGAATTTGGGGAGGTGGAGTAAATGGGACTGATGCAGCAGGCCTATGACACCTACTGTGCCATGGCGCCGCAATACGCCGGCATCTACGGCAAGGCGAAGGAGCCGCTGGTTCCTGTTTCGCACCAAATCGTGAACGCAGAGCTGGAGCTCACTCTGGACGCGGACGGTCATCTGCTGGACGCCCGCTCCGTCGAGGCAGAGCAGGCCGCCACCATCATCCCTGTGACGGAGAGCTCCTCGGGGCGAACCGGCAAAGCCCCCGGCGCACATCCTCTGTGCGACCAGATCCAGTTTCTCTCCCCGCTGTATCCCGCCAAATATGAAAGCTATCTGACACAGCTGCACCGCTGGGAGCTATCACCCTACAGCCTCCCCAAGCTCTCCGCCATCGCCCGCTATGTGGAGAGGGGGACAATTGTTGAAGATCTGGCGCAGCGGGGCGTGATCTCCCTGGACGAAAAGGGGCTTCCCGCCAAGGAAAAGCAGATGGTCCGCTGGCGCGTAGAGACAGGCGCGGAAAATGAAACGCCCGCCTGCTGGCAGGACCAGAGCCTCTTTCAAGCCTTTATCGACTACTATGCATCCACGAAATCTGAGAAGCCCGCGTTTTGCATGGTTACCGGCAAAAACGCCCCGCCCGCCAGCCAGCACCCCAAGAAGATCATCAACCTGTGCGCCAACGCCAAGCTGATCTCCGCCAATGACACCAGCGGCTTTACCTATCGGGGCCGCTTCACAGACGATTCGCAGGCCGCGACCATGAGCTATGAGGCGTCGCAGAAGATCCACAGCGCGCTGCACTGGTTGGCGGCGACCCAAGGCGTCTTCATCGGTGGGCGCACCTTCCTGTGCTGGAATCCGCAGGGCATCGAGATCCCCAAACCGCAGGCCGCCTTCCTGCGGCGGAGCACCGCCAAGCAGATAAAATACTCCGACTACCGAAAGGCGCTGTCGGAGACTCTCCGGGGCTGGCAGGAGACGATCCCGCGGGACGCCGGCGCCGTGGTGGCCGCCTTTGACGCCGCCACATCCGGACGCCTTTCCCTCACCTATTACAGCGAGCTTCCGGTCTCTGATTTTCTGGAGCGCCTGCACAACTGGGATGCACTTTGCTGCTGGGAGCATTCCTCCTTCGGCATACAGTCGCCCTCGCTTTCGCAGATCGCGGACTGCGCCTTCGGCACGGTGCGCGTCTCCGACAAGCATACAAAGCTGGAAACGGACGAGCGCGTCATGCGCCAGCAGGTACAGCGGCTGCTCTCCTGCCGGGTGGACCGGGGCAAAATGCCGGCGGATATCGCCCGCGCTGCGGCGGCCAAGGCGTCCAACCTGCAGATCATGGACGCCGCCCTGCGGGAAACGGTATTGTTCACCGCCTGCGCGGTGCTTCGGAAATACAAATATGATTGGTACAAGGAGGAATGGGGCATGGCACTGGAACCGCAGAAGAAGGATGTCAGCTATCAGTATGGACGGCTTTTGGCCGTGTTTGAAAAACTTGAGCGAGACACCTATGACCCCAATGAACAGCGAGAACCCAACGCGATCCGGATGCAGTCCGTGTTCGCAAAGCGTCCACTCTACGCCAGCCGGATCATCTGGGAGCAGTTGAAAAAGGCGTACTACCCCAAACTCAAGCCCGGCGCCAGAACAAAATACGACCGCATCATCGAGCAGATCATCCAAGAAATTTCCTCCTTCCCGCAGGCGGAACAGGAGGAGGCCCTGAAGGACACCTATCTCTTTGGGTACTATCTGCAGCGCAGTGCGCTGTACACATCCGGCAAGACCGAAAACAGTCAGGAGGAAGAATAAATGAGCAGCTTGCAAAACAAGATCGATTTTGTGGCACTGGTCTCCGTGACCCACGCCAACAGCAACGGCGACCCTCTGAACGGCAATCGCCCCCGCACCGACCTGAACGGCTTCGGTGAGATCTCCGACGTGTGCATCAAGCGCAAGATCCGCAACCGGATGCAGGATCTGGGCGAGCCCATCTTCGTTCAGTCGGAGGATCGGTGCAGCGACGGCTGCGGCAGCCTCAGTGAGCGGGCCTCCGCCGCTATGAAGGGCATCAAGGATCGGGAGGAATATGCCCGGCACGCCTGCGAAACGTGGCTGGACGTGCGTACCTTCGGGCAGGTCTTTGCCTTCAAGGATGCCAAGGGCTTCTCCTGCGGTGTGCGCGGCCCCGTCTCTATCCATCAGGCGTCCAGCCTGTCCCCCGTGGAGATCGAGTCCCTCCAGATCACCAAGAGCGTGAATGGTGAGAAGAAGGAAAAGGGTGAGAACCGCGCCTCCGACACCATGGGCATGAAGCACTTTGTCCGCTTCGGCCTGTACGAGGTCAAGGGCTCCATCAATGTCCAGCTGGCGGAAAAGACCGGCTTCTCCGAGGAGGACGCCGACACGGTCAAGGAATGTCTGCGCACCCTTTTTGTGAATGATGCCTCCTCCGCACGGCCCGACGGCTCCATGGAGGTGGTGAAGCTGTTCTGGTGGCAGCACAGCTGCAAGGACGGGCAGTATTCCTCCGCAAAGGTCCACCGCTCCGTCAAGGTCGCGCTGCGGGACGCAGGTACCATCCCCACCTCCGCAGACGACTATGTGATCTCGCTGGAGGCGCTGCCGGGGCTGGAGCCGGAGGTGATCGATGGCGTATAGCGAGGAGGACTTCCTACAGCTCTCCGGCTTACAGCATTTCCGGTTTTGCAGGCGGCGGTGGGCGCTGATCCACATCGAGCACCAGTGGGCGGAAAACTACCGCACCATTGACGGCGCGATCCTCCACGAAAATGCCCACGACACGGCCTTTCAGGAGCGGCGGGGCGACCGGTTCATCACGCGGGGCGTCAGCGTCTATTCCGCAGAGTTGGGTGTATCCGGACAGTGCGATGTACTGGAATACCATCGGGGCGCCGCGGGAATCCCTCTCTCCGGGAAAGAGGGCCTGTGGCAGCCGTATCCGGTGGAGTACAAGCGGGGCCGCCCCCGCGAGGACACCGGTGACACCCTGCAGCTATGCGCGCAGGCCATGTGCCTGGAGTCCATGCTCTGCTGCGACATCCCCGAGGGCGCACTCTATTATGGGGAAATCCGCCGACGGGAGCGGGTGTCCTTCACCCCGGAGCTGCGCGCAGAGGTACGAGAGCTGCTGGTGGAGATGCACGAGTTGTACCGTCGGGGCTATACCCCCAAGGTCAAGCCCACCAAATCCTGCAATGCCTGCTCCTTGAAGGAGCTGTGCCTGCCCAAGCTGATGAAAAGCAGAGCCGTCTCCGCGTATCTCCGGGCGGCCATGGAGGAATCACCATGAAGCAGCTTCTCAACACGCTATTTGTCACCTCCGAGGACATTTACCTCTCGCTGGAGGGGGAAAATGTGCTGGCAAGCCGAGATAAGACAGTTATCGCCCGCTACCCGCTGCACACGCTGCAAGCCATCGTCAGCTTCTCCTACGCCGGTGCCTCCCCTGCGCTGATGGGCAAATGTGCGGAGGCCGGGATCGGTCTGGCCTTCTGCTCCCCGCACGGACGTTTCCTTGCCCGCATCTGCGGCGAGAGCAGCGGCAACGTGCTGCTCCGTCGTGAACAGTACCGCATCGCCGATGACCCCGCCCGCAGCTGTGAAATAGCCCGCACCATGATCTTCGGCAAGCTATGCAACGGTGCCGCCAGCATCCAGCGTACTCTGCGGGATCACGCGCCCCGCGTAGCGGACTGCGGACTGGAAAACGCCGCTGCCAACATCCGGGATATGCTGCCACAGGTGCTGGCTGCCGCCGACTTAGATACCCTGCGTGGAATAGAGGGCGCTGCCGCCACCGCGTATTTTGGCGTCTTCGACCATATGCTCCTGAACCGGAAGGAGGCGTTTTTCTTCCACGGCAGAAGCCGCCGTCCGCCGCTGGATCGGGTAAACGCCATGCTGTCCTTCGCCTACAGTCTTCTGGCGCACGACTGTGCCAGCGCCTTGGAAAGCGTGGGACCGGACAGCTATGTGGGCTTCCTCCACCGCGACCGACCGGGACGGCAGTCGTTGGCGCTGGATCTGATGGAGGAGCTGCGCCCCTGTATGGCAGACCGCTTTGTGCTGACCCTCGTGAACAATCGGATGCTGCGCCCGGAGGACTTTCAGATGCAGGACAGCGGCGCGGTGCTGCTGTCCGATGACGGACGCCGGAAATTCCTGAAGACCTGGCAGGAGCGGAAGCGGGACACACTGACCCACCCCTATCTGGGGGAAAAGCTGAGCTGGGGCATGATCCCCTATGTGCAGGCGCTGCTGTTGGCTCGCTGCCTCCGCGGCGACTTGGACGGCTATCCGCCGTTTTTATGGAAGTGACACTATGCTGGTGCTGATCACATACGATGTAAACACTGAGGACGCCGCCGGGCGCAAGCGCCTGCGGCAGATCGCCAAAAAGTGCGTGGACTATGGACAGCGGGTGCAGAATTCCGTGTTTGAGTGTCTGCTGGACGCAGGGCAATGCCGCCGTCTGCAGGCGCAGCTTCTGTCCATCATGGATCCTGAGAAGGACAGTCTCCGCTTTTACTATCTGGGGAAGCAATATGAGAAAAAAGTAGAGCATTTCGGTGCGAAGAGCACCTATCTGCCGGAGGATTCCCTGATCCTCTGACGCACACCGTCCGGCACAGTGGAGGTTACGGTGCGCGGATATCCTCTCTCCCGTCCCCGCGAAGTCCAAGTGACCAGTGATTGCCGGGAGGTTCGCAAGGCTTTTCTCGATGCAACGCCGTTCTTTTCCCGGGTTTCTTAGGATGCCACCCCCCGTGTTTTTCCCCAAAAACGCAAAAATTCTACTTATTTGTCAAAGATTCACAGATAAAACTGTGCATCTTTGCTGTCGCCCCCCTCGCGGGGGGCGTGGATTGAAATGACAACACGCTTGTCCATATTCTTGAAATCGCGGTCGCCCCCCTCGCGGGGGGCGTGGATTGAAATCACGACTAATTGCAAATCTTCATACTGATAAGCCGAGTCGCCCCCCTCGCGGGGGGCGTGGATTGAAATGACAACACGCTTGTCCATATTC